>OGIE01000046.1_pt1 | contig 144140 bp, 154 predicted proteins | sample 1571581 | NCBI WGS metagenome assembly OGIE01 (sample SAMEA2582021, study PRJEB24529) | metagenome | biome: Human gut stool | place: China | collected 2011
CGGGGATCTTGTATTTTCCTGTATTTACAGCCCGATCATATTTGCAAACAATACGTTTGTGAGGTTCTTAAAATTTCATTATTTTCTGTGATTTCCGTGTCCATATTTTCTTGTGTTGTGGATTTTCCAGGCTATATTTCTATTCTCTGCATTTTTTAGTATCAAAATGGTATCACAGCGACTTCATTTCTCACTATAATATCTCTTATCTATTTGGTAAGTATCAATGCTCCTAAGAAAACAGCAATACTTAAAATAAAATCCTTTTTCACCAGAAAATTTTTATATTTCACTTCTAGCCAGAGATTCAGGACTGTCGCACATATAAGTATTGCACACCCTAACAGTATTTGCGCTATATTGCTGTTTACAACAAAAGCCATTATAATTCCTTCGCCACAAACAATTGTAATTGGTATCACCATAAACTGTTTCACAATTCGATTTTCCGATATAGGAATAAATAGACCATCTGTGGCTTTTTCAAGAATACTATCCAACTGTTGAACCATACTCCGTAAAGTCAATCGAAAAACGGCAAATATACTGCCTAACAACAACATATAACGTATTTCTTCTTGCTGTAAAAATGGCAGCGTCCAATAAAAAGGCATTTTATAAATTCCTAGACATATCGTAAACAAAATCATTCCCATTATTATCCAATTTCTGCCTAATCTATAAATAGATATTTGAGCTTTCCATATCAATGGAAAGTAGTATAAAAAATTGGATACTTTATTTTTTCTCTGTAAATATCTCACCATTTTTTCTTTTGCATATTGATCTAACAATACAGTATTATTAAAATTTTGAGCAATACGTACTTTTTCCAAAAATTGCATCTCATCTTCATACTTTAAAGCATTTATTTCCAAAACACCAAAATCATAAACTAGCATATACATCCATATTCCTATATCTATAATAATACACATAAAAAAATATTTAAGCGATATTACCAAGATTATACTAAATAACAGCCATATTCCAATATCTCTTCTTTGATTTGCATGATATATTTTCCATCTCATTAAATTAGTTGTATTTAATAACAAAAATATTATGAGTAATATAAATAGAAATTTTCTATTCAAATGGATTCCATTAATACAAGCTGAAAGAATGATTGAAAATATAATGTCCTTTAAGGTTAACCCTATATATTTTATTGATATCATTTGTCTTATCCTTTTCTCTTGAATGAAAAACAATGATGCCGGTTTTATTATAATTGCCGGTTTAACATTAATAAAACAAACGCCAAACGAGTATAATATCAAAAATCCAAATACCAGATAACATATTCGAAGATTACATGCATTTATTTTCCAAATTATTGGAAAAAAATTAATCACAATTTGATATCCAACAACAGCTGCCGCAACTACCAAAGACAATATAGGTATCAGCATATTTTCTATTAATCTTTTAGTTTCTCTAATCTTATTCACACATAACAGTTTTCTGTACTCCTGCATAATGCTCTCCCTCACCAATTAAGGACATATATATTTGTTCCAACGAAGTTTCCTTATTCATCTGCTGCTTTTGTAATATTTCTGTCTTTGTTCCTTGTTCGACTATTCTTCCATCATATAAAAAAATATATCTGTCACAAAAATCTTCAGCCAAACTTAGTAAATGTGTAGATATGAGTATCGTTTTATCTTGTTTCTTCAAATTTTTTAAAGTATTTTTGAATTTATATGTTTGTGCTGGATCCAACCCATTAAACGGTTCATCTGCCAGCAGCACATCGTATTGCCGCAACAATGCAAGTGCAATCATAAGTTTCTGCAACGTTCCTTTTGAAAGTGCTGATGGAATTTTGTTAAGGTGCTGATTAAGATTAAATTCTCGAATTAATGAATCAACTGTCACTGAGTTCTCAGGGTACAGTGCTTTAATAAACTGAAGATGCTCCCAAACAGTCAACTCTTCATAGTACACTGGAATATCTGGAATGAACGTCACAGGATTATTCTCTCTTTTAATAGAAAATATATCATTATCACCAATAATAATTTTACCATTATTGGGTTTCATTTTTTTTATCATGAGTTTTAGCATTGTTGATTTTCCTGCGCCATTAGGACCAATTAAGCCTGTTATCTCTCCCTTATTCATTCCAAAATTAATATCATGTAATATTGGCTTCTTATCATAAGCAAAATTTACATTTTCTACATTTACATACATATCTCTCGCCTCCCTGTTTTTTCTTATATATACACCTTAGAGGAAGTTTAAGGTCAAGAAAAAAAGAGAACATTTTCTATTTGTCCTCTTTTTCTCAAAAATATCTTCGCATTCTTATTTTGTTTCATTACACACTATAATCCGTAATATTGAAACAACCAAAATCAAACCCAAAACAAAAGTTATTACTTTAAACGGAGCACTCATATATGCATTACATAATTCCAAATATAATTGCACGCACATAATGACAGCAATTACTCCCCCTACAATACAAACAATTAATTTAGAAATATCGAAAATTTTTTGTATCCTGTCCTGCCGTTTTATTCTCTCCAATTGGTAAATATATTCCTCTTTTCCTGATATCATTTTATCTAACATCTCTTCTGATAAATCAGTCACACTCATATCCATTTTTATCAACTCTTCGCATAAAAAATAATTCTGCCTAAGTCTATTTTCTTCTTCTTTAATTTTAAGCAAATGTGTATTTAAAACGCTGGTTAATGCTTCCTTTTCATATAATATTTTTCTAATATCTGAAACCGGAATATCTAACATCCTTAACATTTTTATACGATTTAACAAAAGAATATCTTCCTCTGTATATTCACGATATCCATTTACAGGATTTCTTTTCGGAATTAATAAATTTTCTTTCTCATAAAATCTGATATTATAACTTGTAATTCCAGTTCGTTTTTCAACATCTTTTATCTTCATTACAGCCTCTTTTATGTTTCGTATTTTTTTATTGCATACAATGTCCCTGACTGCTATAATTTACATCATGGGTGCTATCATAACGGTAGGCGGTTAGTCCTTCAGCAGAGGGACTGTGACCCTCTGATTACATAGAAACTCGAAAGAGAATTCATTGGAAAGGAGGGCTAAGCCATGAGTATTGTTGACTTTATAGCAGTAGTGAGCCTAGGCTTAACCTGCTTTGGTCTGGGATATACCTTTGGTAAAGATAATAAACCACAAAAATAACCGCCCTGTCTGCATACTAAGCGGTTATTTTGTAATCAATAGATATGTGGGCTAACCGTCTATCGGTAGCACTCTTTTTCTATACTTATATTAGCATGTGCTGGTGAAAATGTCAAAAGAAACTGCTGAAAATCTATTATCATTATTTTTCTTTATCTGTGGCAGTAATGTTCTCTACCAGTTTTTCCAAACAGTCCCAACCATCATCATCTAACTTGGATAAAGCGGAAATAAGACGGCGTTTAAAGTCTGATTCATTAGCTTTATTTTTGAGGACAAAAGGTATAAATATTTGTCAAACTCCCGAAAAAGATATTATCAGGTAAAGAATTTATGATAGGAGTCTTTATCATTTTCCGTCTATGGATGGTGTACAGAATGGAAGTATATTGGTATTATATATTATAAAGATTTAAAACAATAAATGCATATAGGAGAAAGAGTTATGTATGTTCTCGATTTGATTAAACGATTAGTTCACAAGACCAATATCCCAACACTCATATATTTAGTTATTAATGTGTTCGTGATTACAGGAATTATTGCATTACTATTAATCGGCTTTACAGGAATAACATTTTGGCAGGAATTTGTTTTGGCACTGATTTTGTATATGATTTCACTATTTATAGCAATGTCACCATTTGGAGAGTGGATCTTGCGGCTACAGACAGGTTGCAAAAAAATTAAGAGAACTGAGCAAAAAGAGTTTATTGAACCGATTTTTCAAGAAGTATATGAAGATGCAAAGAAACTTGATCCGCATATTCCAAATAAAGTTAAATTGTATATTAATGGAGATTCGGAACCGAATGCTTTTGCAACTGGAAGAAAGACAATATGTATTACAGAAGGATTGTTATATATGCCTCAAGATCAGATTAAGGCTACGTTAGGACATGAATTTGGACATTTGGCACACAAAGACACAGATTTGATATTGTTGGTATCAGTTGGAAATTTGATCGTGAGTGCCTTTGTGCTAGGTTTTAAATTGGTGATAGATATTGGTCATATTACAACAAGTATTTTTGCAGCAATTCTTGGCGGGACAGAAGGAGTGATTATGGCAATTTGTAATGCAATATATCATTTCTTTATTACATTATTTGTTACCGGGATTATGTGGTTATGGACTAAAATTGGAATTTGGCTTGTTATGAAGTCAAGTAGATCTAATGAATATGAAGCAGATGAGTTTTCGTATCGTCTGGGATATGGTAATGCATTGTGTGCGATGCTTGATTCACTTGGAGGATCAACTTCGAAAGGGCTATTTGCGAGTTTGGAAAGCAGTCATCCAGATAAGGATGCACGCATTATGCATTTGCAGGAATTAGGTGCGACATATAGAGTGGTATATGGAGCTAAATAGTGAAAAGTGAGTGCCCATTGGTTTTGCCACTATATTTGCAAATGGTTGGATAGAGAGAGGTAGAAGGCAACTAGCTTAGGGCTTAAGCCACCCTGCAAAAAATGGAATAGAAACCCCCACGAGGTGCGAACTCGTGGGGGTTTTGCTGATTTATAGAAGTCACTCATATCTTTTTGCCTATTGGCATTGTAGCATATGCACATGAAATGTCAAATATGCGACAAGATCTATTATCATTATTTTTCTTTATCTGTGGCAGAAATGTTCTCCATCAGTTTTTCTAAATAGTCCCAACCATCATCATCTAACTTGGATAAAGCGGAAATAAAATAGCATCTATTATTCAATGGAAAAGGTTTATTATTCCGACCATTGTGTTATAATTGGCAATGCTACCACCCCTATACAGGTGCAGAAAGGGGGTGCTCTACTTGGATTTATTTACATCATTTTTCTGCTCTGTCTTGGCGGGTGTAGTTGCCTACTACATCTGCAAATGGTTGGACAGAGATAACTAAGCGGTAGCCAGCCTAGGGCATAAGCCACCTTGCCAAAACGGAATAGAAAAACCTCGGAGTTGCAACCTCCGAGGTTTTTTGCGTATCTACTTGGATACTCACATCATTTCTTTGCCTATTGGCATTATAGCATATGCACATGAAAAGTCAAATATGCGGGAAAATCTATTATCATTATTTTTCTTTATCTGTGGCAGTAATGTTCTCTACCAGTTTTTCCAAACAGTCCCAACCATCATCATCTAACTTGGATAAAGCGGAAATAAGACGGCGTTTAAAGTCTGATTCATTAGCCTTAATGACTTCATCAAGCATTTGAGAAATCTGCGTATCTTTGTTTTCTTGAAGAAACATATCTCCAGATCCGGTTCGAAGCCATACCTCATTAACTGAAAATTCTTTACATATATCAAGAATAGTTCTATCAGAAGGTGCTTTGGAACCTGTTTCTAATTGTGCGATGAAATTTCTAGACAATCCTATTTTATCTGCAAATTCTTGCTGCGTAAATCCTAATGTTTTTCTCAAAATCCTTATTCGGTCAATCATATTTCGGCCTCCTTTCATAGAAATCTTAATATATTTTTGTTTACTAGTCAACAAAAATATATTGACAAGTGTTTACCCAGGGACTATAATTTGTTTACAAGTAAACATCAAAGAATAAAGGAGGCAATTAAATGAGTGAAAAAGAAAAAAAGATCATAGAGAAACTGATAGAAGCCATTCCTAAAATGTCCGAGTTTGATAAAGGATATATTTTAGGAAAAACGGAAAGTCTGGCTGCAAAGACGAAGGATAAAGATGTTAAGCAGACTGTTATCAGTAAGTGATACTGGAAAATGTTCAGCATTATGTACAACCATTCATACATAGGATGAACGAGAGAGGAGGTACTGGAAATGGCGAGATACCCAAAACAGGCAACATATAATTACTGGGTCTATGTAGGACCGAGGGTGCGGGCACTGCTGGATGAAGGCTGGGATATCCGACTTTGGGATACGCCGAACGGTCTTTTGGCGAACTTAAAGGATCTGCCGGAAGATATCCAAAAGGAAGTAGGGATTGAAGCCTTTGATCGAATATGTAGGGGATTGGGAGGAGTACCGGTTCCAAGAGAAGATGTGAAAGAAACAGTGGGAGAAAGTTTTCATGTACAAAGAGATAGATCGGGAGTTTGTCATACGAACGCTTAAAACGTATGATGTGCGAACCAGAGAATTGCGCAAAGAAATGTCGGCGCAATATACACTTTTAAATACGCAGTCGTTGGATGACGAATTGCTGCAGGCAACAGCATATCCAATTTATGATCCATCGGAGGCTGGGCATCAGATGGATAGCGATATTGATGAGATCTACACGAGATACATAGAGTTATCTAAGCAGCGTGTGGATGATATAAAGAGCCTGATGCGTGACATCATCGAAGAACAGGAGAGTATGAACCGCATTATGGCAATCTATGAGATCCTAGATGAAAAAGAACGTTGTGTCTTAGAACGATTATATCTGCACAGCACAGCAGACAAGGTTTATGAATCCGTGCAACAACTGGGAACCGACTACAATCTGCATCCGCAGACAATATATCGGATTCGTAGAAAGACAATGGACAAGATCATGTCTATTTATAAAAGTGACCTTACACAGACAGAGATCCTGCAGATGAGGACGCAGGATGGTGTCTGTTTAACAAATAAAGAAAAATACCGCTGATGGGGAAGGCGGCGTGCCGACGATCGGCACAGGAAGGAGCAATATATGAAAATAATAACCGTATGGAACAGAAAAGGCGGTGTAGGAAAGACCACGATATCTTTTAACCTGGCATCTGCACTTGCTACGGAGCATCAGAAAAAGGTGCTTGGCATTGATCTGGACGAGCAGATGAATTTCTCTTTGATGCTTGAAAAAGAGACAGGCAGGGCAAAGGCAGATATTGCAAAATTGGCAGATCAGGGCTTTATAAATATGAAAAAGGCAATTTATAAGGGCAAAAATGTAGATTATATAAGAGGCTCCCATGCAAATGCTGATGTGTGGGCTATCTATGATCTGTATAGGGGATTACAGGCTTTGGAGACAGAGTATGATTATGTGATCATTGACTGTCCGGCAAGTTTTTCGCATATCGTGCAGAGTGCCATATATGCTGCCGATTTTGTTTTGGTGCCGATCGGTCTGGATGCCTTTTCCAAGGATAATCTTAACCTGGTCAGTACATCGATCGAATCAGTAAGACAAGCCAAGGAACTGAATGAAATGGAAGAAACTGCAGAAGATTTTTGCGTGGATATTCCATGGTCTATTGTCGCAAATCGAGTAGCAAATCGTAAGAACCAAAAGGAAACCTTTGCGGATCTTGTATATAAGCATGATTATCCGATGCTTGACATCTGTATCAGCGAAACTACGGCGGTGGCAACCGCAAATAGTATGAAGAAGCCTGTCTATCAGCATCGCAGTCATGCAACGGTAGCACAGGACATACGGGATATGGTCGATCTGATCCGAGAGGAGGTGGAGAAAGATGCCTAGGTTTGCAGACGTTTTTACAGAACCAAAACCAAGCGAAAAAAGACCGGCGACACAGAAGATCAAGCGGATACATTATAGTAAGATCATTGAATCCGTGTATCAATATCGGGATCGTCAGAATGATGTGGTAGAGGCACTGGCTGATCTGATCAAGGCAGACGGTAAAGTCTTAGAACCATGTATTGTGCGAAAAGCCGGTGGAGATACATATGAGTTGATCGCCGGACATAAGAGACGGCGTGCGTGTATTTACCTGGCAGAGCAGGAGGGGATGGAACAGTTTGCGCTGATCCCATGCATTGAAGAGGATATGACGGATGTAAGGGCTGAATTTGCCGTTTATTCATCTAATGGCTATGACGAGAAAACGCCATATGAGATCATGCGCGAAATAGAGGGAATGAGCCGATTGCTGACAGAGCATCCGGAGGAGTTCCCGGAGTTTGCCGGAAAAGGCAGATTGGTGGAAAAATTGGCATCACAACTGCAAATGTCAAGATCCGTAGTATCAGATTATAAGAATATATCCCATAACCTAGGCGGAAAAGGGATGGAAGCCTTTAAGGATGGCAGACTGGATAAGTCGGCAGCAGTGACACTTGCGTCTATGCCGGAGAAAGACCAGGACGAGATCATAGAGCAGGGACTGACAAAACGTGAAGAGATCAAGGGATATATGCTGGAGAAGAACCAGGTGCAGGAACCTTCTGCAGATCAGATCCGGCATTTTGCTGCGTATGTAAAATCCATTCTGAAAGATACGGAAGAGGATAAGTGGGCAGAGGCATTACGCCATGCATGTAAAAATGCTTTCGGATCCGGTCGGGAGCCAAAGTATTCCTATAAAGGATCCTACCGGGGCGTAAGTATTGGCGGGATGAATGAAATCACATGGAAGCGCCTGGTTGCATTAATCAAGGAATGTTGTCCTTATATTCAAGGAAAACAGGTGACGCAGCAAGTCGTTGAACCAACACAGAATGACAATGGTGAGGAAGACCAGTTAGCAGGACAGATGAATGTTGCAGATTATCCAGAAGTTTTGCCGGAGCAGATGAATCAGAAAAAAGTATCAAACCCACAACCGGGCATGGAGATCTTTGTGGAGGAGGCACAGGAGAAAATAGAGAGATACCTGAATGAACTAGCGCAGGCTTTATCTGCTAAAGAATGGCAACAAATATCAGCATTAGGACGCCAGATCTGGATTGATGCAGATAACATCATAAGTGTGCAAAATAGATTTGATATGTAAGGAGGACAAGATCATGAATCAGAGTTGGAAAGAAAGACTGCGGGAACGGTGGCAACGAACGATGGAGGATCGTAAAAGCAGGGTATTGCTTAGGCGCATTGGCATATGCCTGATCGATGTAGTGGCTTTTATTGTGATAAACGCGTTACATATTCCGGGGATTGTAGGAACCATTCTTAGAATGACATGTGTGATCATTATGGTGGTTATCTTGATCAGGACCCTGTATAAAAAAGAGGATTGATCCATATATCCTTCCATCCAACTATAGGTTGTGGCTTTCAAAAGGCGTGGAAGGACTCCCGGTTGTGTCAGCCGGGCATATATTGCTTTGTCCTCCGGAATATTCCCCAAAGTTTCCGGAGGACGTATAAGAAGCAATGACATATAGGGGGAGTTTTGGATGGTTATACTGCCTAAGCGGCTTTATGACAAGGGGTAATGCCCATAATAACTACAAACCGGGTTGAAACACCACTGCATAGTCCGTCTGTGCAGAAAAGAAGGCGTTCATGTGGATTATTTAATATATCACGACAAAATAAGCCATGATGTTGCCTCCGGTTCATGCCGGGGGCGGAAAGGGGATATTTATGGAGTCTAGTACAGTAGAAATGTCATTGTTGGAAACACACAATATCATGTGTCGACAGTTGAAAAGACTTGATACTTCATCTTTAGAAAATTTATCGGCGGAATGCGAAAGAGCAAAATCAATGACTTCTGTTATGTCTACAATTATAGATAATTCTAAAACAATTTTAGAGGCACAGAAACTGATTGGAGAGTATGCTACGGCAGCAGACGTGCAGATACCTGATTTTTTGTCTGGAAGTAAACACTAGAGGGGTAGCGGGATAGAAATATTATGGGAAGTAGAAGAGTCTTTTCTGACGAACAGGAGAAGTTTATTTTTGACAACTACAAAGGAAAAGCGAATCAGGAAATCTGTGATCTTCTGTATGCCAATTTTAAACAAGTTTTTACAACGCGGCAGATAATATGGTTTAAAAATAGGCATGGTCTTCAATCTTTTGATCCATTGTTTCCTGCAGAAATTGTTGCGTATATACAAGATAATCGTTTGGAAAAATTTCATCAGGATTTGACAGATGAAATCAATAACCAATTTGGTACAAGTTATACAAAAAAACAGGTTACAAATTATCTGCGAGATCATACGTTGCCAACAGGCACAAGAGGGCTTCGTCCAGAAATATATAAAGAGGGCGATTCTTTTGTAAGAAAAAACGGGCATATTTATATAAAAATGAATGGAGAAATTATTAAGAAAAGTCGCTACATTGTGGAACAAAGCGGAGTAACACTATCACAATCAGATTGTGTCCTTCATTTAGATGGCGATTCTAAAAATTGTAGATTAGACAATCTGGTAGTTGTAACTCAAGGGGAAAACCTACGTCTTAATCGTAAGCACTGGCGTACAGATAATAGGATATTGAATCAATGTGCCATTGATGTTGTAAAACTACAGGCAGAAATTCAACAAGTTCAAAAACGTTTTAGGGAGGATATGTCAAATGAATGATCAGGAATTGAAAGAAATGTTTGAGGAATATATGTGTGAAATGAAAAGGCAAACTGCTGTTTTGCAACATATAGAGGAACAGCAAGAGATTATTATTGACCAGACAACAAAGTGTAGACAATGTATCAGTGGATTGAATGATGTTGCCTCCGGTTTATACCGGGGGCGAAAAGGGGATAAGATTATGGGATGTCCCATGGAAAACTGATTTCTGTTTCCTTGGATTTATCGGTAGTCCATTTAGAACTAATATCATTTTTCTCACAATATGCAGCAATAGACTTTCCAAGAAGTTTCTCTGTTTTGGCAAGATTTTGAACGTGACCATTATGTCTGCCCTTATGCGGTAGCCAACCACAGAAAATAAATCCTTCTTCTCGCTCTGCTTTTGAAAGAGTATTTTTCCTGAATGGATAAATATATTTTAGAGGAACTGGGGCTGGACTACTCTCGGATGGAATATTGTTGTCAATTAGTGTAAGAAAGGCAAAGGAGGAAAAATGGTGCTCTTTGTAATTCAGATTAAGAATTTGACATAATTTATAATAGTCCTCATTTTTCATTTCCGTAATAAATCCGGGATGAACATATAGGATAAAGGCGAAATTATATTTTAGTGCTCCTACCATGATTTCAAAAGGATGAGCATCAATGTCAATAATGCAGTCGAATTTTATGTCATTATATACAAAGTCAAATTGTTCCAGACTTTTTCGATTTCTTCTCATGCTGGCGCATATGGGTCTTAAATGAGAGAATTTGTATTGCATATAGCACCTCCATATCAAGTATGAAAACAAGTATATATTATGATGAAATGTATTGTCCAAGTGAAATTAGAATTGTGTCACATAAATTATGTTTGGATCATTCGTTTGTTCCGGAAGCAACAATGCCTTGTATTCAATGTTTAGATTTACAAAACTTGATGAAAAGCAATCTAATTGATGAACTATATATATGTTTTACCCCACAATCAGCTTTTTTGCAAATTCCCAATGCAGAATTGCAAGAAATTGTAGGATGGCAGAAGGTAAAGCCTAATAATCTCATAATAAAGAATATAAACGAGATTCGTTGAGGAAATATTGACCGATGATTAAGGGTTAAATTTTTAAAATGCAGGAGAAGCTATGGGAGTATTTCGCGTAGAAAAGAACAAAAATTACACCGTGATGTCTAATACGCATTTGCGAGATAAAGAATTATCTTTAAAGGCAAAGGGATTGTTGTCGCTTATGTTGTCTTTGCCAGATGATTGGGATTATACATTGCGTGGATTGGCAGCCATCAATAAGGAATCAATTAATACAATTTCAGGTATCGTGAATGAATTGATAGAGCATGGTTATATCATTAGACAACAGATTCGAGGAAATGCTGGAAGATTTGGGGATATCGATTATATCATTTTTGAGTCACCGGAGAAATGTGAGCAATACATATTAGAACACGAAGAAAAAAAGGATGCGCAAATGGAAGATATATCACCGTGTCACAAAAATTGTGACACGGTGGAAACACTGATAAATAGCGGACTTGAACCGTGTCACAAAAAACCGTATACGGAAACACGGGATACGGATTCTTGTGACGCTAATAAAATACTAAATAAACAAAATACTAATATAACTAATAATCAATCTATCCATCCAAAAGATGATAAGGAGTATGTTGAGTTTTATAAGCATATGGTCGAGCAGGTAAAAGATAGCATTGACTATGAAGCCCTTTTGTGGGACCGACCGGATGAGATTGGATTGATTGATGCGGTTGTAGATACCATCATGGATGTCATGTTGATGCCAACGGATTCCGTTATCCATGTTGGATCCAGAGACCGACCGGTCAGTATTGTGCAGATCAGATTTGCAAAACTGACAATGGAGCATGTGGCATATGTGCTGGATTGCGTCAAAGGAACGACCAGTAAAATCGCAAATATCAGGGCATATCTGCGCACATCGCTCTTTAATGCGCCGGATTCCATGAAGATCTATTATCACAACTGGGCGATGCATGATATGGAGCAAGGAGCACAAAAACGAAAACAGGAGACAAACCAGCATGAAAGTATTGTGCCGACTGTCGGCACGCAGGGAGGATAATGCATATGGAGAACGAAAGAAAACCAAGGTTGTTTGTTGACATGGATGGAACACTTGCTGTGTTCAACCGGATCGATAAACTGGAAACACTGTATGAACGCGGATATTTTGCCGATCTGACACCCCAGGCAAATGTGGTGGAAGCCGTGCGTATTCTACAGGCAAGAAGCGAGGTAGAGGTGTTTGTCTTATCTGCCGTTTTGACAGATAGCAAGTATGCGCAGGCAGAAAAGAACGAGTGGCTGAATCTTTATCTTCCGGAGATTGATGAAAGTCACCGGATCTTTGTACCGTGCGGTGAGGATAAGACCAGATATGTTCCAGAAAGGATTTCGGAAGATGATGTCTTGCTGGATGATTATACGGTCAATCTGAATGCGTGGGAGCCGCCGGCAAAAGGACTGAAATTGCTCAATGGTATCAATGGAACAAAGGGAACCTGGCAAAAAAGCCGGATCTCCGTGGAACATTCTGCGGATGAATTGGCAGATATGATCGCGGACTATGTGCTAGAGGGGAAAGTCGTGGAAGACAGATTGCCACAGCAGCATAGTGAGGAGCAGGAGATATCTTACATCAGAATGTCAGAGATTGCGGATGCAGCCATTGACTTATTGTTGCAGGAGGATACGGAAGAAAATTTTGCAGCGTTGGATGAGGCGGTTGATCTGAGCATAGATGAAATGTCAAGATGGCATATGCATGATATGTTTGATCTGCATGCAGAACACAGACCAATGATGTAATTGTGCCGACTGTCGGCACGGATTGGAGGATAGATGGGAAACATAGGAAAATATAGCCGATGTTTAAAACATATAGAACCGGCGGAAATGGATCGGTTGACCAATGAAGCCTTTAGGGCAAGAGAGCATGGGCTTACATATGGACAACTGAAAGATGGACGGGTTAATACTATTTGAGAAAAAAACAATTAATTTCCCACTAATAAATCCTTATACATATGCAGAAACAGGATGGATATGCTGGAACATGTGGTAAATCCATTGATGGATTGTATTTAAGCATTGTATAAGGTTATGGGAGAGGGCTTCAGCCCTCTTTTTTTATTGAAAAATTATTTAAACATATTGCGCAATATATGTTGACATATTGCGCAATATGTACTATAATAAAGACAGTTAAGAGAGGTAGTCATGAAAGGAGAAAGAAAAATGACAAACGAAAAATTATTTGAACTATTAAAGAAAGAAACAAACATGACGGAGCATGACATCAAGAAACACATCAAAGATGGAATATCAGTCTATGAAAATTCAGAAGAAGGATATGAAGAGTTTAAAGAGGAAATGCTGGGAAACCTCAATGATGAGGAAGAAATCCCTGAAATGTGGGAAGACATGGAAGTCATTGGCGGTTACAGAATGGATTTTGTTTTATAAGAAGCAGAAAGGGAGAGAACTTCGGTTCTCTCCATGAGAAAGGAAAATAGAAATGAAAAAACAAAAATTCAATCAGGTCAAATATCAAAATAATTATATAAATAAGAAATATGACAGAGTAAACCTAACGGTTCCGAAGGGAATGAAGGATGAGATAAAAAGAAGAGCATCAGAGGTTGGAGAAAGCATGAATGAGTACATCAACAACGCGATTAGAATGAGAGGAGAAAGAGAAATGACAGACGAAAAAAGAATTGAATTATTAATGAAAGACGGTGATACCAGATCAGAAGCAGAAAAGCATTTGAAAGCAGGAGCTATTGTTTTTGAAGATTTAGAAGAAAATCTTGAGTCATATCTGGACGAATGGGATACTGAGGAAGAAGACAGAGCAGAATATAGAAAAATGGTAACAGAACATATCCCTGTTGCAGGATGGGGAGTTGTAGAGGAAGATGGAACTGCATACTACATTATGTATGTTCTGTAAAATAATAAAAGTTGACTTAAGTATGGTTGAGAATGTAAATTCACTAAACTGAAAGTTAAGGAAATGGTAGAGGGAAGGAATAAAGTACATATAATTCCGGAAGGATATAGTAAGGCAGGACGCGAGGGAAAATGACATGATTTATCGTGTTATCTCATAAGGTTTTGTTGAAGGAAGCAGATGCTTTTTGTATAATATAATCAAAGTATAGATTGTTGTACAAGAACAGAGGTGTTGATTTATGTATAATATCAATCAAATAAAAAAAAATTACGGAGCCTATAGCAAAAACATATGATATAGATAAGGTATGGTTGTTTGGATCCTACGCAAGAGGAGAGCAGACAGAGGAGAGCGATATTGATTTCCGGATTGATCGCGGAAATGTGTGCTCTGGCATACGATTGGGTGCATTTTACGCAGATTTAGAAGATGCATTGAATGCAGAGATTGATGTAGTCACCACACAAAGTTTATCAGATGAATTTTTGGGGAAAATAGGAAGGGATGAGGTATTGATCTATGCTAAATAGTAAGGTTAGAGATCTGGGATTGATAAATCACATTAAGGATTATTGTGAAGATATTAGTCATACACACGCTAACCAAGAATGTTGTGTGCCGACAGTCGGCACTAATGTAATGGAAAGGCAGATGTTTTAGATGGATAATATGTCTATTGCAATGGGAAAAAGACAATTAGTTGATTCAATATGGAAAAGTGCCGGTATTGAGGGATTAGGAACCACATTCCCTAATACGGAAAAGATTTTAATGAATCTGCCGGTGCAGACGAAACGTGATGAGGTTTTGTTTATTGTCAATATGAAACGTGCATGGTTTTTTTTGTTTGATCATGTCGATCATCCAAATACGTTACCTTTTTTACGAGAGTTAAATAAGATCTGTATGGAAGAGTTATCGTTTGATGCCGGTAATGTCAGAACAGCACCAGTTCGTATAGGTGGAACTTCGTGGATTCCGGAGATGCCACAGGAGGAACAGATCATAGAACATTTAGCAAAGATTGATCGTATGGATAATCGGTTGGATGCAGCGTTGGAAATGTTTTGTTATATCACGCGAACACAGATGTTCTTGGATGGAAATAAACGTGTAGCACAATTGATGTGTAATAAGATTATGATGGAGAATGATATCGGTATTTTATCCATTCCTTATGATGAAATTGATCAGTTCAAAGAGAAGTTGGTAGATTATTATGAAACAAATGACACAGATTTATTGAAGGACTTTTTAAGAGAAAGATGTTTGTTATTGAGTCCAACCTTTGAAAAGCGACTACAAGAAGAAGGGATAGTTGACGATAGCCTAGAGCCAGAATTTGATGAGAGAGCACCCAGAATGTAGTGTGCCGACGGTCGGCACAAAGTGCTACTAAATACTACTAGATATCATATATAAGAGATGCTATGCTAAGTGTGACAAAATAAAATAACAAGTAAAACCGTATGTGAGTTTTCACATGCGGTTTTTTTGTTGCCAAAATCAAGGAGGAAACAAAATGACAAAAGGAGAATTTTATCAAGTTGTAGAGAAAACAGTTCAGGGAATGTTTCCAAATGCTATACCAGTTATAGAGGAGCGAGATGATAATTATTATGGTCTTTTTGGGCATAGAACGGTTCTAAAACTAGAAACTATGGATGCGTTGGTAAGACCAGTTTTGGATTTAGATGTGCTATATAGTCGCATGGGTGTATATGATGAGACAGCAGTGGAAAATTCATTGACAAAAAGGCTTGAAGAAGTCTATTTTGGTAAAACGCAAAGAACAATGGAAACTATGAATAAAGATACACTAAATCAACTCACCAATTATGAATGCGTGAAGAAATTGTTGTTTGTTGTTCCTATAAAGAAGAATGAGGCGAATATTGATGATTTAACTGAAGGATGTAGTATTACAGGGATAGTAGAGGATATTTATGTGCAAGTAAGGATTCAAACAGATCAGGCAAGAGGTGAATTTGTAGTATTGTCAAATGGTTTTCTGGAAGTATGGAAACAGAATTTGGAACAAATATATAAGGATGCAATCAATAATACACCAACGTTGTTTCCAACGAAAATTACAGAAATCAATACACAAGTAAAGGGGATTCCAGAGGTAAGTGAATTGGGACTTTATATGGTAAGTAACAGCATGCATATTAATGGATCTGTAAATTTTTTTGCAAATGGTGTCATGGATGAACTAGCAGAGAAAGTAGGGGGTGCATATTATGTATTACCGAATAGCAAAAATGATGTGATTATTGTTCCAGAAAGTATTATAGGAAACATAAGTCAAAAGACAAACGAAGTAATGGGAAATGTTGTTGAAATGATCAATGGAATACACGGAAGGGAAAGACAGTTATCGCAGTATGCTTTTTTCTATGTACCGGAAAGACGCACCTTGTTTAAAGCCTCTACTGCTCTGATGTATATCAGAGATTATAAACCATATGATAAACTCAATTCTATAGATGCATATTATAGAGAGAGGGTAGAAGGGATGTTTGGTTATTCTACACAACAACCAGCTGGTGAATACAATTCGGCAGGCATATTATATGATAATCAAGATAGTCTAGAGGACAGCATAGACGATAGCCTAGAGTTAGAAATTGATGAGAGAGCACCCAGAATGTAGTGTGCCGACGGTCGGCACAAAGTGCTACTAAATACTACTAGATATCATATATAAGAGATGCTATGCTAAGTGTGACAAAATAAAATAACAAGTAAAACCGTATGTGAGTTTTCACATGCGGTTTTTTTGTTGCAAAAATCAAGGAGGAAACAAAATGACAAAAGGAGAATTTTATCAAACGATCGAACAGTTTATCGCTGGTATGCTGCCAGAGCAATTTGCTGATTACACGCCGGAACTGGTAGCAGGAATCAACCAGGCAGGAGAATACACAGGACTGGTGCTTAGATCAGAAATGGATAGTCAGATCACGCCGATCATTAACCTGGATGAACTGTATGAAAAATATGGTCAGCATGAGGAACTGGACATGCTGATGGAGGTCGCAAATGATGTGACGAGATTTTACGAAAGTGAAGATAGGATCCAGGTAGAAAATATGCGAAAAGAAGCCATGCGTGTGCAGGATGATTACGAGTATGCAAAAGAAAAATTGTTTCTTTCTATGGCGTCCATGCCACGCAAGGAGAGTAATATTTTCAGTCCCCATAAACAGGTGGGGGATCTGCAGGTACATGTGCGTATTATGATCGGGCAGATATGGTCACGAAATGAGGCTGTAAATGCGTCTATCGTAGTCAATGAGAACCTTTTGAAAAAGTGGGATAAGAGTTTTGATGAGGTATATGAGGATGCCACCAGGAATATGCCAAACATCCTACCGACCATTATTGAGCCAATAGAGGAAGTCTTTGGAAAAATGCTACAGGATATGGATTTTGCTTTTATGGATGAGTCGCCACTGCTGATCGTTCGGAATCAGGCTATGAATCATGGCGCTGCAAATCTGTTTTTACCGGGCGTTATGGATGAAGTGGCAGAGCGCGTAGGCGGTTCTTATATGATCCTTCCAAGTAGTGTGCATGAAGTTTTGATCCTACCACCTGTCATGATGGAGAGAGGCTTGGATGCAGATATGATCGCAGAGATTGAGGCGATGATCCATGAGATCAATGAGGCAGTTGTATCACCGGAAGATCGATTGTCGGATCATGCTTATTATTACGACGCAGAAAGAAAAGAGTTGTCCATGGCATCAGAGGCACTATTGCATATGGAACAGGAACTGTCTGCATCACAGAGAAAATTGGTAGGAGTTGATCAGACACCGCAGGTAATGGTGGATGAGGCAGCAAAGCATATCGTTGATGATGTGATGCGTCCAAACTTTTCGTAGAAGATTATTGTGCCGACTGTCGGCACAAAAGGAAGGAGAAATACATTTATGCAGAAATATGGAGGAATCATCTGGCAGGAGAGGCTAAAAAATAATATGCCGGCGGATGTCCTGGCAAATATCCTACTTCTGTCAGAAGAAGAACTGGATGCGGTTGAGACAGGAAAGGCAGAATTAAGTGATGTACGTCTAAACATCTGTGCAAATATCTTTCGTATATCCAAAGAGGCAATGATACAGGGCGTGCGTAAGGATGCGCTGAGTGATGATGAAATCCGGGAGCGGTTGCAGGATATCAATAGGCAATTATCAGGTATGAAGCCGGAGAAGACCTTCGCGGAGCAGATCGATGAAGTAATCGCGGGTAAATATCCGCGTTATGATGCATTAAAGATTTGTGATACGCCTCAGATCCTGTTAGATGTTGGGTGTGAACAGTTGCCAATTTTATATACACAAAGCCATTTGAGAAAAGTGATACAACCTATGGATAGAAGGAAGCATTCACATGGTGTAGATATTGAGATTTTGAAGGGGCTTAGTAAGGAATTGGAAAGCCCGGTGGCAATATATGATTCATTGACGAGAGATGACAGCATTGTTGTTGTAACATCTGCGCTGGATGAGGAACGTAACCCTGTCATGGTCACTATAAGACCTAATGGAGAGGGTCGATATGAAGCGTCTATTGTTAAGAGCAATTTTGCAACAAGTATTTATGGTAGAGAGGGCTTTGAAAATCATCTGAAAAATATTTTAGAGCAGGGAAAACTTCTATTTTATGACAAAGAAAAAAGCCAAGAGTTATTCAGTGTGCTCGGACTAGATTTCCCCGAGGGCTTAAATAACTTTGACTCTGATAATATTATACGCAGAAGTGATCATGTTGTCAAGAATGATATATCGAATGAATATGATTTATCGATTGCAGAAGACTTAACGGAAAAACAACCTAAGATGCATTAAAACCGAGCATTGTTCAGTGTGCTCGGGCTCCAATTCCCCGAGGGCTTTAACAATCTTGGTTTCAAAAGCATTTTACAGTAGTTGGCAAATAAAGTCAAAAGAATTGTGCCGACGGTCGGCACGGAAAGGATGAACGATATGTATGAAAATAACAGCAGATACCCATTTGAAGCATTTATAACCAATCTGGGAGAATACACGGAAGGAATATTCAATGGGAAATGGGTTGGCTTTCCACTTACAGCAGAGGAGATGCAGCATGTATTGGAGTCGATTGACATTGGAAAAGAAAGAGATGGAGTTGTGTATGAAGAATACTTTATCACGGATTTTGAAGATCATGTCGGAGCACAGAGCATTGGCAATATTGCCGGGGAGTATCCGTCTTTGAATGAGTTGAATTATCTCGCAAAGCAGATCGATGAATTGGATGAAGGGGATTTAAGTGTCTTTATGGCAGTAATGGAGGTAGACAGTTTTTCCAGCATTAAGGATCTGATCAATCTGACAAATAATCTGGATAACTATTCCTTGCAGCCGGATATAGAAGATGAATTTGATTTAGGGAAGGCGGTTGCTGAAAATTATGAGATCCCTGATGGGTTGGAATACTACATTAATTATGAGGAATTGGGTAGGGATACGAATTTAAACGAGCCGGGCGGATTTACGACCTATGGCTACCTGATCTGTGAAAGTAGTGAAATGACATTGATCTATGACGGTACGCCTGAAAATATTCCGGAGGAGTACCGGGTGGTCGGACGCAGCAAGGAAACCCAAAAGGAGATCCGGACGGAAACCGAAGATGAATTGTCAGAAGATATGATGTTGGATGATCCGGCAGAGCATGCACCGAGAATGTAGCAGGAAAATTGTGCCGACAGTCGGCACAAGATGTGGAGGATAAGATTATGAGTTTAAATGAAGAAAAAGATCTCTTAAATAGCATAGAAAGAGGTCGTCAACTGGCACAGCGTATGATCATGGCACCGGCGCTGTATGCAACGATCCTGATCGTACAATTTGTCGCCAGGATGCATAAAGCCAATCTTTTGAAAAAGACAGATTGGGAAAATTTTGATAAGTTCATGAAGTTTTGTGACTACAACGTGGAGGTGGCGAACATACCCCTGTCTGAGCAGGACATGGCAGAAGTCCGTGAACGTGTTGATCTGGAATTGGAACGGTTTGCCAATCAAGGATCGATCACGGATGATCACAGGCAACTGAAAGCAAAAGAACTGGTCAAGGAAGGGATCCGTGAGAAACTGGATGGTATGGGAATCCATTATTGTATGCTGGAAAATGATTTTGATGTAGATTATATGAAGATCTATTATAAGAAATCCGATAAGGCGCGTATGGAAGATTTCCTGGGCACTTATATTAAGGAGCATCTGATTTCCGGTGAGATGGAAAAGGGAGAACTAAAACGAATGATGGGAGAGAAGACTTCTATCATTTCAGTTCCTGATGCACTGGAAGAAAAACTGCAGGATGCTATGAAGGCGGTGGATGTATCTTTCGCAAAGATTGAAGATCTCAATCTTGCGGATGGAAAAAAACAGATGTATATACCCAATCATCAGTTACAGATTGTCAAGCAACTCTATCAGGAAATCAGGGATGGCTTGATTGCAGATGGTATGGATGATCCAGGAGATATGGAAGAAATGACGCAGGAAGAGTTGAATGCAACGGCAATCTGTAAAGACGATCAGGATTTTGTAGAACGGTGTGATGAGACACATAGAGAGGTCAGTGATTCCTTTATCAATGAAGATAGTAAGACATGGGAAGAAGTGACAGACCGCTATGAGCCTTTAGGATCCAAATCATCTGTGGACTATATGAATAATGATGCTTACGAACAGATATCCATTGATGAACAAACGCTAGTAGCACAAAGTGGTGCTGCACAGTTCGTGAAAAGCAATAGTGAAGATTCTGTGGCCTCTATGATGTTTGCATGTAAGGTTCCAGGAACCGGATATAAAAATTCTCCGACGCAGTTTCTGGTCATTCCTAAGGATCAGGTGTTTAAGGACACACATGCCAATCGGACAAGGTATGTTGCATTTTTGGAAAAAGATAAAAAGCAGATGGTGCTTGATTCGGCAGGAAAGCCGGTCAAGGGAGAGGTAACAATGGTTGACAGTCTGATGGAAAAATTTGATTACCACAGAAATGAGCCAGAATTTGGACAATCAATCGCAACACCAACCATGAAAATGTAAATGGATGGAAGTGTGCCGACAGTCGGCACGCTTCCTGATTTCGTACAGGAGGAAACATGTTAGAGAAAAGAAAAACGCCGGTGGGGCTTTATGTGACCCTTGGAGTTATCCTTATGATTCTGTCATATTACGTCAGTGGGCTGTTTACTTTCGATGATCTTTCCATGAATAACATGCAGGATTATCTTGTTTATATTGCATTGCATTTTTGGCAGGTGACACGCTGGTATAATGATAAGACGATACCCATTATGGGGCTTGGATTTCTAGGTTGGGTTTTTATCATTTACTATTTTATGCTCTATTACAGAAATTATCAGGAGGGCAGCCACGGAACAGAAGAATGGGCAGATATCAAGGATGTGAACCGTAGACGACGGAGCAAGGTGGAAGACGATAATATGATCTTGTCAAAGAATATTGCCGTTGATACCTGTGGAGAAAAGAGAATGTCAAATAATAACACATTGATTTTGGCATCATCCGGAAAAGGTAAGACAACCGGTTATATTGTGCCTAATTTACTGCGTGCACACGATCAGTTCATTGTTCTGGATGTGAAAGGAGAATTGCAATTTAAATATGGAAAATATCTGCAGGAAAAGGGATATACAATCAGAAGTCTGAATATGAAGGAGCCCGATAAAAGTGATCGGTTTAATCCATATGTTTATATTTATCGCGATCAGGATCTGATACGAATGATTGAAAATATATATGATTCACTTGAACCGCCGGATGCCGTAAAGGAATCGCCTTTCTGGGAAGATGGACCTAAATTATATATGCAGGCATTATTTTACTATGAATGGTTCTGTGCCAAGGAAGAAAAAAGATACGGCAATATCAATAATATTACGGCACTCTGTAACGAACAGGTGCAGTTATCGGATCAACCGCCAAAGAAAAAGGGAGCACCACCACCTTCCGTTTTGGAAGTCAGGATGATGAAAATGAGAGAAAAGTATGGAGCAAATCACCCAGCTGTACGAGACTACTTTAAGTTCATAGATGGTGCTGCAGATACAGTTAAAAGTATTGTTATCATTGTAAATTCTAAACTTAAATTATTGGAATTGCCGGAACTGAAACGTATCTTTGAAGATGATGACATGCACCTGCAGGATCTGGCATATGGTGTTGGCGGGACCAAGGAACAGCCGACAAATAAAAAGGTGGCAATCTTTTTAGGTGCAGATGATACGGATCGTTCTTTAAATTTTGTATTTTCTATCTTTTATACATTGGCGGTAAACACACTATGTAATATTGCTGATCGTGACTTTAAGAAGAATGGTGGCGCACTTCCAATACCGGTTGGATTTTTTGAGGATGAATTTTATGCCGGTGCCCGACCGGCAGAAGCAGAGGTTTTGCTTGGAACTATACGAGGCAGAAATATTTATATGGTTCCGGTATTGCAGTCCAAAGCACAATTAATGGTACTTTATCCGAATGATAAATGGAAAATTTTTTTGGACAACTGTGCAGTGATGGCATTTTATGGGGCGGCTCCGGCAGCGGATGAAACGCATGAGTGGATTTCCAAACTGACAGGCGATATGACCTTTGATACAGCAGTCATGCAAAAGGATCGGACCGATTTTGGCGAAACCGGTGGCAATCTGATCTCTCCCGCGGCAGTGAAACGCATGCCAAAAGAAGATTGTATTATTTTTATGGAAGGAGAATTTCCAATCTATGATGAAAAAGAAAGACCATGGGAAAATCCGGATTCGCCATATCATCATGCGATGGAACTGAATAAGGCAAGCGAAGATGGCGGATATATCCATCCGGTAGAAGTGGTTTGGAATGAAAAGGAATACCGCTATATCACGGTTTTGCCGGACAGTGAGCCAAAGGAATTTGCTGACATTGATAATCCAGAGTTTTTGCATGCGGATCTTAGAGATAAGAATAAGAACACCCTGCAAAAGGTATTAAAGCAATTGGCAGAAAATGATGTGATGGAAGATGAAAATGTGCCGACGGTCGGCACAAGGAAGAACCGAGATATTACAGGCGAATTTATTGATGTCTGGCTGCGTTACTCTAAAGAACTTTCCGACCACGAAAAACAGATCATCTTAAGGGCATCGGAAAACGGAGTGACGGAGGATAACCTAAAGCGGATGTTTCTGATGGAGGAAGACCAAATGGAAGAGTTTGCAATTATTTGTGCCGACGGTCGGCACGAAGAAAGCGCATAAGGAAGGATCTGTGATAGCAGATGCTACCAAACGCTACCAAATGCTACTAAATGCTACTGGATATCCGTTATAAGAGATGCTATGCTAAAAGAGACAAAATAGTAAATAGGGAAGCACCCTACGTGTAAGAGCGTAGGGCGCTTCCTTTTTTTGTGCCGACAGTCGGCACAAAAGAAAGCGAGGAGAGGTTATGTCATCAAATGCAAAACAAATATTATCGAGCGTGCTTGGAGTGTTGTGTCTGGCTTTTGCGATAAGTATGGCAGCAAAACTGTTTCCGGTGTATGCAATCGGGAATGGTGACAGTCAGGATCTTGTCGTTGCAACGAGATGCTGGAGGAATCTGCAAGCGGGAGACCTTGTCGTAAATGAAAAAGGACAGATGGTTGGCATTACAGAGGACGAGAGTTTGGATGCAAACGAGATCATCCATAACATCATCAGTACAAAGCCTACAACAGAGCGCGTGTTATTCACAACAGCGGAGGGAGTTTTATGAGAATTTTACGAAAGGGTATAAAAGTCGTTGCAAAAGTCTGGTGCGTGTGGCTTGTTTGCCTGCTTGTTATCAGCCTTGCTTATCAGATCAAGCGCTACGATCACACATCAGATGAAAAAGAAGACCCTGTGCAGGTAACAGATGAAAATGTGCCGACCGTCGGCACAGAGGAAAAGGAGGTGGACGTATGGATGAAGTAATGCAGTCTTATGTGCAGGAATTGCTAAAATTGCGTGAAAAAGAGCAGGAAATACGAAAGACAAAGGAAGAACAACTTGCCAGAGAAAAGGAGCAGGATAAGACCCTGTGGCTGGCATATCATGATGGGCTTACCGGTCTTTATAACCGTATGGGATTTTCTAGAAGGTGCGAGGAGGAAGGCTTTGAAAAGTCGGATTTTGATATTTCGCATGTGATCTTGCTGGCACTGGATGTCAATGATCTAAAGATTGCAAATGACCATTATGGACATGATGTCGGGGATGAACTGATCCGCCATGTAGCAAAGACCCTAGTAAGTTGTATGGAAACACAAGACATTTTTCGGATGGGAGGCGACGAGTTCCTGGTCTATTTGCGTGATGTTACGGATGAGGAGGCAGAACGTCGCTTGGAAGCATTTCAGAAAACAGTAAGAGACAGTAACGCATCCATCCCTTTTCCCGTTGTTGTCTCCTGCGGTGTTGCCAGAGGACAGCCAACGCAGTCGATGGGCGACCTGCAGCATACGGCAGATCTGCGCATGTATGCAGAAAAGCGAAGGATTAAGGAACAGGCATATGTCGTGCAGACTAAAAAGCCGGAAAAGGCATATAGGGCAAAGTCCTATGTCAAACCGGATGGACTTTGGGAGACAGTTGGCAGCGTTTATCTGTTTCTCTTTGTGATCATCCTGGTGCTGATACTGTGACTTTTAAAATAACGTGCCGACTGTCGGCACGATACGGAAAGGGGAAAGTAATGTCTATCGATGGACTTAGGGAATTGGTGCAGACACTTGATAAGGAAACCATGTTGAATTGTCAATGTGTCCGGCTATTGACAGAAGAATACTTAGCGTATGCGGGGCGTGACTCGCCGGAACTGGTGCAGGCGGCATCTATCTGTGATGTAGGAAAGATGTATGTATCGTCCAGGATCCTGCAAAAGGAAAGCGGTCTTAGCCTGGCAGAAATGCAGATCGTAAGACTGCATCCATACATGGGATGGCTTACGGCAAAGGAATATGGGGTGTCCGATGAGGTGGCACAGATTGTTCTTTTCCATCATGGGAGATCGCCCTTGCACTTGCAGGATATTCCGATAGGAAGCGACGAGGTCTTAACAAAGGCAAGAATGATCTATACCTTTGATGCATTTCATGCCATGACATCGGAACGGTGTTATAGAAATGCGATGGAACCACGTCTGGTAATGGAGATCATGACAGAAGAATGTCATAGGGATATGACATTTGATGGCAGTGTCCTGGATTTCTTGAAAAGACGCTATTGCCTTTAAAGGAGATATGACCGGAGAAATCCGTTCATTTTATAGAAAATGTGCCGACAGTCGGCACAAAAGGAAAGGAGGAGAAATAACAGATGAAGAAAATCTTTGAAAAACTAGGAGATAGCGGAATGATCATTCTTATCATTATTGCATTGGGTGCATTAACATTGTCTATGATCGGAACCGATAATACCAGCATTGTCGGACAGGCATTTATGCGGTTAATCCAAAAGTTAGTAAATTGGGCTGCGTAGCAACAAGAAGAATAATCCCGGACAGACAAGTTGAATCTGTCCGGGAAATAACAAAAGCGTGCCGACAGTCGGCACAAAGTAGGAGAAAAATATGGAACAAGAAAGTATTATTGCAATCGAAGAATCAGAAGATCTTTACGGTGCCCTATATCCGTATGTCAAGGATGAAAAGATCACGGACATTGATTACAACGGAAAAGATGTGTGGGTGCGTGATTGTAATAACTATAAAAGAAAAATAGATGTAGAGATCACAGATGCATGGGTGGCGCAGTTTACCCAGCGTATTTCCAATTATGTATCAAAGGAACTGAATGTGCAGAACCCGAAACTTGAAGCAGAAACACCAAAATTAAGGCTGTCCATTATCCATGAATCAGCCGCAGTGACCGGCCGCTCCATTTGCATTCGTAAGACACCGCCATATGTGCGTATTTCTGTGGGGGATGCCTTAAAAAGTGGTTATGCCGATGCTAAGTGCTTATCACTGTTGTATCACTGCATCAAGGCGCATCAGGTCATTATGATCGGTGGAGAACCGGGCGCAGGAAAGACGGAACTTGCAAAGTTCTTATCCCAGTTTATCCCGGCTGAGGAAAGAGTTATTACGATCGAGGACTCATTGGAATGGCACTATCAGGATATCCGTCCGGATGCTGATTGTGTATCTTTGCAGACCGGAAAGTATTTTACGATCGATGATGCCATCACGGCATGCCTCAGGCAGAATCCAAAATGGCTGAATGTGTCAGAATTGCGTGGCGCAGAGGTGCAGCCTTATATGAAGAATATCTCCGGGGGCATGAAAGGAATCACGACCATCCATGTGGATGATGTCAGAAATATACCGGATCGCATGTGCAATATGTGCGATTCTCCGGCAGCCAGAGACCGTATGGAAACAGATGTGTATTCTTATCTGAATGTAGGTGTGTTGGTGTCTCAGAAGCAGGATCCGGATAATCCGGAGAGGAAGGTCAGGTTTATCGATCAGGTAGCCTTTTTCTATCGCATGGGTGACCGGAAATATGTGCATATGGTATATGACAATGGCATGCTTGTCACAGAGCAGTTACCGGAAAAGGTACTTTACCATATGAAAAGAGAAAATATAGGCGATGTCTGGAACACGGATGAGATCCAGAAAAGATCTCAAATGCCGGCAGGGGAATTTTACCAATATGTGCCGACAGTCGGCACGGAAACATCATTCTTTGAAAAACAGCAGCATGTATCGATCGATCCTGTTGTTGCAGATATCATGCATACAAGTTGGAAGGAGGAAACAGAGTGAAGAAAAAAGGATCCTTATATTATTTGCATCCCAGACATATATGCTCGGAAATCGAGGGATATGGATATGAGTACAGTGTAGGAAAGGCACTGCGTAATTATGGTATCTACCTGGGATGTGGAGCATTGGCTGGCTGTGCATTTCGTTTGCAGCCGGTTTATATTATCATCATGCTGCTGCTTGGCATTGTATTTGTACCGGGCATGGTCTTGAGTACTTATAGAAACAAATCGAATCAGTCAAAGTTTTGGGATGCTGTTTCCTATATGGATCAGATACTGACAGTCTTCCGGGATAAGAAAAGGTATCAGCCATCCTTAGCAGAGATCAAGAGTTCCTTTGCAGAGAGTCCTATGTATGACTGTCTGGATAAGGCAGAGAAACATATGCTCACAAGTACGAGTGCAGATGCCCAACAGGAAGCCTATCAGATGATCGAGACAGATTACGGATGTCTGCGTATGAAGAACATACATAGATATATGGCGAATGTGCAGACCCTGGGGGGTGATGTTACGGATGCCATCAAGATACTGCAGGATGATCTGCGCAACTGGGAACTGCGTCAGCAGGAAGCACAGATGCAGCGTGTTTCTGCCAGAAATGTCGTATATGGCATCCTGGGAGGCTGCGTTTTCTTGGAACTTGTCATCCTATGGGCGTTTTACTTTTATGGCATGGATCTGATGCATGAACCATTGGTGCAGATCTGTGGTGTCATTGAGTGGGTGGCAAGTCTGTTGCTTGTGCGTGCTACGGATCGGAAGGCATCGGTTGATTGGATGGATCGAAAAAACACCCTATCCGATGAGAAGATCTTAGCCAATTATGAGCAGGTCGTGCATTTTGATAAGAAAAAAGAAATGGCGACGTCACTTCGTTGGGCGGTCATTCCGGCAGTATTTCTAATTATTAGTATTGCAAGACATGCCTCTGTTGCCATCATCGTTATTATGGCAGCACTGACGGTCTTTGTTTTATTTTCATGGAAAGTCGGATATCTGCTGTCTTATCAGGACACCGTCAAGGAAATGCGCAGGGCATTCCCAACGTGGATCTTGGATGTGGCACTCCGAATGCAGACAGACAGTGTGCAGGTTGCACTGTATGGCTCTTATGAGACGGCTCCAACGGTCTTAAAACCGGAACTGGATCTTTTTTATGAAGATTTAAAGGAACATCCGGAGAGCATCGACCCCTATCTGAATTTCCTGAAAAACTTTCCCATCCGAGGCGTGGATTCCTTTATGCGAAAGATCTATAGCGTATATGCCGGAACCAGTGCCCAGGAGCAGACGGCGATCATGGACCTGGTGCAACGAAATAATTATCTGATGGATGAAGCAGAGAAAGCAAAGAATGCAGAGGCATTGCGTCCATTGGATGAAATGGGATATCGCGTTATGGGCGTGATCGGAGTCAAGATGATGGTCGAGATGGTCGTTATGTTTATGCAGATGGTAGACAAGATCACGAATTTTTAATTATGAAAAAAGTTGTGCCGACCGTCGGCACGGAAAGGAGTTTTTATGGAAACGATCATCAAAGGCTTTTTGGGATGTTTTCTTTTGCTGCTGTTGACCTTTTGCGGATATGGATTGTTTTCTGCATCCATTGATGCGCGTAATGCCGATGCATTTTTGGCAGACTGTGCTACCCGGATCGAATCATCAGACTATGCATCCGGTGTGATCAGTGCCTGTCAGGCGGATGCAAGCGAGGCAGGATATGACCTTGAAGTGACAGGGTATAAGGCAAATGGGAGCAGTCGTAAGATTTATGGTCAGGCAACCCTTAGTTATGAGTTCAAAGTACCGCTTTTGCAGATAGCAACAGTAAGAACCGTAAAGACAGATCTGAATTAGGAGGTATTTTATGAGGATAATTTTAGATCATTTGGGATTTGCTTTTTTCTATGTACTTACCGGAAGTGCGATCACAGGATTGCTCTGGTGGGTCGTACAGGCAATGTAATAAAAAGTTGTGCCGACTGTCGGCACAGATCGGAGGATAAAAATGGGAGAAACAACGGAACATGTAGGAAACCTGGCAGTGGGGATCGTCGTTGCGCTTGCTTTAATGCCACTGGTCGTGTATCTGTTTCAGAATCCTTTAAGTGATGGCATCGTTAAGTTGATGGCATGGGTCATGTAAGGAGGCGTACATGGAGAAAATAACTCAAAATCTAGGCAATGCGTTCTTCTATACGGTTATTGGCATGGCACTATTTGCTTTGCTTGCCGGAGGCATTGTTATCGGTGGAAAGGCAGGCATTCTTCCTATCATGGGACAAACGGTAGAAGAACAGACCAATCGACAGGAAGTGTCAGAAACAAGCCTTGCAGAGGTCAAAGTCCTGCAGGAAAGAAAACGTCCGGAGGTAACGGTGCAGGAAACGCTTGCAGGACGTTCCTATACGACAGATGAATTGTTCATTGCAACAGACGCAGATGGTAATCGTGCGGAAGTAATGCTTTTAAATGCATCATATGAGGGGACTGATGTTACCGAAGATATTTATGAAAATAATGCGTTTATCTTTGCACAAAGCGGAACGTATCGTTTGAAGGTCCGGGTTACGGATCAGATGGGAGTATCTAATATATGCCAGGTCTATGTGACCTGTAACGGATAATGAGAAATGTGCCGACAGTCGGCACAAAGAAAGGAGGAAGAACGTGTGAAACAGATAGCATTTGTTTTGTCGGGAGTTGCCATTATTATTGTGATCATCATAGGAATACTTACCATGTCGCATCGAACCCTAAGAGAGAGCGAGATGGATGATTCTTTGGCGGATGTTGTGAAAGGTGCTTTGGATGAAGTGGTACAGACGCAGGATCTGGATATAACCGATGAAGATGCATTGATGGCATCTTTTTATGAGTCTTTACTGCAAAGGATCAATGCCGGAGAAGAAGGAAATGAGGATCCAAACTTTGATCTGCAGGTGGATATAGCAGGCATTGATACAGAAAAAGGTATCTTGGCTGTGCATGTGGAGGAGAAGTACACAAAACCAAGCGGAAAGATTGGAGAGGTAACATGTGATGCGACAGCATCTTTTGATCAGAAAGAGACGCTGAAACGTCATACAGTCACTTTTTATATAGGTGAGGATATATGGCAAATGTATGAAATCACAGAGCAGGAGTCGTTTGTAGAGCCGGCTGTACCGACAAAGGACGGACATACTTTTATCGGCTGGACAAAGGATGAGGCATCACAAGAGCCGGTCAGTTTTCCAGAATATGTAACAGAAGATGAAAACTACTATGCTGTGTTTCAGTAAGTAGAGTGTGCCGACAGTCGGCACAAAGTTGATGAGAACAGATAAAAGATGTAAAATGTCTGTGGGAAAATAGAATAGAAAGCGGATGCATTCGATAAGCCCTCTAGTCTTACATAAGGAGAGGGTGATGCCAATGAGTATTATAGAAGTATTGACTTTGTTACTATTGGTATTTAATATATTATCTTATTTAGATAATCATTTTAATAAAAAGAAATAGCATCCCTGACCGTCGGAAGTTTAGGAATGCTATTCTTATAACATTTTATAATTTCTGAGGGCAAATCGGATGTTGCATCCGACTTACTTTCTATAACTATTATACCCAGAGGCATTTGAGAAATCAAGTGCCTCTTTTTGTTGTTTGGAAAATTAAATAATGTGCTTATATGGGAAGTTGGAGGACGAACTTTCATCTGATCCGAGACTTACGGAAAGGATGATGCTTATGGTTTCGTGGAATGACATCTTTGCGTTTGTCACGATGATCGTGACAATACTTGCATACATAGAAAACCGCAGACATAAGAAATAGCCGTCCGACCTCTAGCAAAAGTCTGGGACGACTACTCTTATGGTAACTCGTTAATAGATATTTGCCGAATCAGGTGAACTTCACTCACCTTCCGACTTCCTTTATAAGCACATTATAAATTGGATAACAACGCATGTCAATTTAAAGGAGGGAAAAGTTTGAAGAAATTTAAAGTAAAAAAAGTAATTGCATATCTGCTTGCAATGGGAATTGTAGCAACGTCTGTTTTCTCTGGAACAGTATACGCTGCAGAAGTGGGAGAACAGATGAAGGAAGCAAACGAACAGATTTCCGATGTGATCTCAGAGAATAATCTGGCAGAGCAGGAACAAAAAGATGAAGAAACAGATGTAGATGGGCAGACACAGGAGGATGTATCGGCAGAAGAAATACCGGAGACATCAGATGAAGCGATTGAGGATGCTCCTGTGCCGGCAAGTGTCACGGAACATAATTCAGCGGATGAAGTACTGGCAGATGGGAACAGGGCTGATGAAAAATCAGCAACACGACTAATCGTAACAACAGATGGATCCTTGGCGGATACCTATGGTGCTGTTGCGGTAGATCACTATGATAATATTTATCTATTGACCTATGATAGTGCAGGAACATTGGAAAATGCATACAACGCTTTTGTTGCAAATGCTATTACAGTTGAAAAAGATGCTTGTATCGAATCCATTAAGAAGGATGAGACACCGGATGATAAGGTGGCAAAGGAAGTCACAAATGCGAAGGTAACAGACGCAATCGATGATGATGCAATTACAGCCACTCGGGCTACAGAATCCGTAGAAGACCATAAAACGATCGTTGCAGTTATCGATACCGGAATTTCGGATATCACAAACGATGACACCTTAAAGGACCGTGTGATTGAGGGAACGTCCACGATCGGAGACTCATACGTTGACGATAACGGACACGGTACTGCAATGGCAAAGATCATCGCGGAAGATACGGCGGGAGAGAACGTCTATATTCTGCCAATTAAGGCACTGGATGAAAACGGTAAAGGAACTGTCGCTTCGGTGGCTTTAGCGATCAAGTATGCAAAAGAACACGGAGCAGATGTTATCAACTTGTCACTTTCCGGCAAAGGTACATCAAACATTCTTACCAATGCGATCAGTGATTGCTACAACAATGGTATTACTGTAGTCACTGCCGCAGGTAATGATAACAACGATGCTTTATCTTATATGCCGGGAAATATTGATACTGCGATAAACATTGCAGCTGCTGATAAAGATACAGACGGAAATATTATCCCTGCGACCTATACGAACCATGGCGAAACAATCGATTTTGCTGCACTGGGAATCTATCACCTGTCCGTTGACAAAGATGAAGTATCATTGGAAACAGAACTGCGTGGAACATCGATCGCATCTGCGCATGTGACTGCTTATGTAGCCATGCTAAAGCAGATCAATGCAGAGGTATCTGAAACGGATGTTATGGAGTCTCTGAAAGCCTCTGCTACCGATCTTGGAGAGGAAGGAATTGATCCTTATTTTGGTAATGGATTCTTAGCAAAGGAAAATCTGGTATTTTTGAATAGTGACGTAGAAGATCAGGATAAAGAGATTGATGTACCGGAAACGGATACAGATGGTGATCAGAATATTTCTACGGCAAATTATTGGGATGGGAATGGAATATGGCATATCACTACAGAAGAGGGCTTTATTGGAGCAGTAAACTACGCTAACTCTATTGGTCCTATATCCGTAGTATTAGACACTACATTTGCTGTTTGGGGCAATTATGTTATTTCCGGCTCGGCAATGAGCATAAATGGTAACGGAAATGCCATTTCATTTCATGGGAATGGTGAAAAAATTATATCAATCAATCAGGATTTATCCATGGCAAACATTGTGCTTGATGGATGGAACTGTAGCAGTTCCGGAAACACCTCCTATACGGTAGGATTGTCAAAGATGAATGGAAATCTGTATGTTGACAATGTTACGTTTCAGGGATTTGGAAATGGACGCAGTAATTCTTACAATGCGATTGGCTTAAGAGCGATATATGGTGCAAATGTTCACGCAAACAGGTGCAAATTCAATGATATTTCATCCTATGGACTATGTATAGACTGTAGTAAAGATCCATTTTGGATTTTAAGTAACGATGATGCTTTACCGGCAACCGGAACGATAACAAATTGTAGTGCATCCGGTTGTGGAAAAGGAATGTCAACCATTCGACAGGCTACCTTTGATACATGTTCGGCAACAAATTGCGATATTGGCATTAGTTTAGGTGCTTCACAAAAATGGTTTTCTAATCCATGCGTAACAGGTAATCTCACCGCAACCGCAAAGAATTGTACGGTCTCAAATTGCACGACAACAGGCATTTCCGGCGGTTATAATGCTATTGTTACAGGATGTACGGTCTCAGGTTGCGACAACGGAATAGGTATGGGAGGAAGAAACGGAGATACTGTCAAGATTTCTTCTAATACCGTGTATAATTGCACATATGGACTTAATACCTGGTCGCCGGATCTGAATTGCTCAAATAATACATTTCGTAATAATACGGAGGGAGTATTGGTTCAAGGAGCAACGACATATGAAAATAGTAAAATAACACCAAAAACTTCTGTGTCAAATACTAATATATATTCGAATAAGTATGGCATAGATAACAAGGGCACCCTGTATTTCAAATCCGGCAATGTCTATTCCAACACCTATGGCGGAAGAAATTACGGAACGCTGCATATGTCCGGCGGTTCCATTTACTCCAACACCTATGATGGTATCAGAAATGCAGGAACATGTAACCTGTATGGAGGAACTATTAAAAACAATCGGTATGGTGTGGAAAATGGTTTCGTAGAAAATGGTGTTGATAAGAATGGAACACTAAATATGTCCGGGGGTGAAATCTCTGGTAGTACAATAGATGGTATTTATAACAGATTTGGTACAGCAACCATAACAGGAGGAAGTATAAAGGATAACCAACGTTATGGAACATACAACAAGGCAACCATGAACTATACCGGAGGATCTTCAGGTGGTAATTCTGGATATGATGTTTATCAGAAAGGCAATTACAAAATGTCAGGAAGTGCCAGCACCTACAGCAATGGTGTCTTTTTGGCAAAGGGAAAGATCATTGAGATCACCGGACCTCTGACCTGTGTGGATGGAGCAATCAAGGTGACGATTGAAAAGCCATATGATGTTGCGGGGAGAATAGTGGCAAGTTGTACCTATGGCATGAATAAAAATAATGCAGATGCTATGTTGAAAAAACTCACATTAAATACAACAGGTGGAAACAAATATACGCAGGGAAATCGAAAAGCAGTCTTACGTTCTGCTACAGGAACCAATGGAACTGTAGGAAATATCATACTATCGGAAGAATACTATGTGACCTATGATGGCAACGTGCAAAATGTACATGTGACATTTAAACTTCCGGAACGCCAGACTATTTATTGGAAGGAGGATGTTGATGTGCCGACAGTCGGCACAACGGTCTATTATGATGGCAGAGTATTTCAGTCTCTGCGAAATGTTGGTTATAGTAAGACTACCGATGGCAAAGGTACAAGTTGTAAAATCGGACAGACAATGCATTTTAGTGCCAACGAAGTAACGAAAGACCAGATACTGTATGCGCTCTATACGACTGCGGCAGACCTTGCCATCAATGGAAATACCCAGACGGCAGGGGATGATTATGTGATCCATGGTTTTGTCAGCAATGAGACTGCTTTGCCGGATAACACCTTTGAAAAGATCTACAGCGGCATAGAGTATGATGAAAATTTGGAGAAGGATATTCCATACAAGACCGTCTATTCTCATCATGGCTGGTCGTATTCAGACCAGGCAATGTATAAGGACAGTGGTGTAGGCAAGTGTGGAGAGACCTTTGACCTGACACCGAGGATTCTGGAAATGCTTCAGCAGGGGCAGGAAAGCGTCAGTGAGGAAGGCTATATTAATAACCTTACCCTTTATGCCGTCTGGGATGAACCGCCAAAGATCACGGCGATGAACAAGTATTGGAATACGGATGCCATCCGTGCCGGAAAGTTGAATAAGGAAGACCTGCTCCGTACCGCATCGGCACAGGATAAGGAAGATGGCACGGATGTGACACTGGAAGTGGAAGATTTCGATATCGAGAAGTTTCTGCATCTGGGAGAGTACGGCTGGATGTCAGTACGCTATAAGGCAACGGATGGCGCAGGCAATGTATCATATAAACTGATCAAGGTCGTTGTCGTGCAGTCCGGTATCGTACAGGGCGAGTTCTATGATCCAAACCCGGCGTATGTGCGTATGATCGACCGGGAGAACTATAATAAGAAAAGCCACGAAGAAGGCGGTCTGATGGAAGATTCCGTCTGGTACACGATCCCGACCTATAAGAAGACAATCTTAGATGCCTTTGATCGGTTGGATAATGGAGAAGCCATTGTGCGCTATCATTTCTCCTGTAAGGATATTCGGGAAGCCCAGGCATATGAGACAGAGGCAATGGAAAACGGAACGTATCCGACAGCAGCCCATTGGGAGGCATGGCTGAAGAAGTTTGAGCATTGCAAGGTGTTTGATACCGGCTATCGGAGCAGCAAGGAGTTGAATAATTCAATCGATCCGAAAGACTATGAGGATTATGAAGAACCAGAAGAATAATACAAAGATAGATTTATAAGAACAGAGAAAGAGCCTATGGCAGAGGGTAAAACCAATGCCATAGGCTTTTTAATATCAAGGAGATTAGAGAGTTCCCCAACCGTATTTAATTGCATCTGCATTCATGCGATCAACATCCCAGCCGTTTGCTAGACACCAGTCATGCATGTTGGTATTCCAAGGTTGCCCTGCATCTAATGCATTGGCTTGCGCCTGCCCATATGCTGCCTGGGCTTGACTGCGATATAACTGTGCATTTGCCTCTTCTGTAGAATGCATACGATCATGCTGATTTACCTGTTCATTTGCGTTTTCATCGCCGTCATACCCAGTAATTGTCCATCCGCATTCAGGACAAGTGTAAGTCCATGTCTTACGTGTAGGAGTATAAGTATTATTTGTCGTATTACCGTGGCTTCCGGAAGAACCATTGTTTTTGCCTGTGGAAGGTGTGGTGTTGGTATTGTTTCCACCGGATGCAGTATTGCTTGTCGTGGTTCCGCCAGTAGTAGCGTTTCCATTAGAACTAACGGAAGCAGAGGTATTACCGGTGGCTGCCATGTTATTGCCTACAGATGGAGTGGAGTTGCCGGCTGTCGCAGAAGCAGATCCGTTCGTAGATCTGGCAGGAGATTTTGATCCGGTCTTTGCGGAGGCATTGGCGTCTTTGACAGAAGCAGTCTTACTGGCATCTACGGAAATATCCGCAGAGACGGTCTGTCCTTTGCTCTCTACATATGCCGTATAGGCAGTTGTTATCTCGTTTAGTTTATCTGCCGCCTCTTTGTAATGCCCCTTATTCAGGAGAGCGTTCAACTCCTCAAAGAGTGCAGTAGTAGATGCTTTGAATGTTTCATCATAAAACCCATCCTCGGTAGGATAGACCTGCCCGATCTGTACCAGGGCATCCTGGATGGTATCGGCGCTTGCCTCGTAGTAGTCCTCGATATCTTCCATTGTAGATTTGAGTGCCTTGGCATCCTTTTTGGATAGTTTCTTTAAGTCCTTGTTTTCATAGGAGGTCAGTGCATCTTTCAGGGAGGTGTAAGTCTTATCCTCAAGGATGCATTCCTCTAAATGCTCCGCAGCGGTCTGATATTCCTTACTGTAGTTGTAAGTCTTTTCTGCCGTTTTTTCTGTTGTTTCTTTTGTTGCGCCGCAGCCTGCAAAGATCATGACACTGATCAGGGCAAGTGTAGCAATTCTTAGTCTTTTTCTCTTTATCATTATGTAACTCCCTTCGTACCGACTGTAGGTACATATCATGTACTTCTTGATGAGATAAATATACATCCGGATAGGGCATTTGTCAATCAGTAAGAGCAAGGGCGACAACCTTTGCACAGGCAACGACCATATTTAACTATGAGAACAATGTTTTTCAGCATTTTTCATCATATTAGCAATAAAAGGAAAGGATGGGTATGGCCAATGAGAAAAATAAAAGTCAAGATTGGCAAAAGAAAAACAAAAGTAGTCGTGAAAAAGAAGAACGTTGAAATTAAAATATCATTTGGAGTAGGTAGTATGATTATATTGTCGCTAATTTATAAGGCAATTAATATTATATTGTTTGCCATAGGTGGATAAAAAATTCACTTTTTTGTGTTGTATGTTCCGTTGTGTGTTATAATCCTATAGGTGCTACCAAGCGGTAGGCGGTATGCTTTTGTTAAGGAGTTTTAGCCTTTTTCGAATAGAAATCCGTAAGTGGAAATCTGACGAATAGGAGAGACATACATATGTTGACAATCGAATCACTAATGACTGTTATAGGGCTTTGTGCTACATTTTTTGGTCTTGGTTATGCGATTGGTTGCAACACCAAGACAAAAAGATAACCGCCCATGAACCTGCATAGTTTTGGACGGTTATCATAACCAAATAAATTATCAGGCATACCGTCTATCGGTAGCACCTTTTTGTATCTTTATTATACATCGAAAATGGAATTTGTCAAACATCCAACGACACCCGGTAGTGTAAATTAACCTAATTGACAAGTCAACCTGTTCGTGCTATTTTTAAAATACAAAAGGTACATGATATGTACCAATAACATATGGAGAATGATTCATAAGGAGGCGCATATGGAAAGTATATATCAATGTTTAGATCAGAATATAGAATTGACGAAAGAGGATATCTGTAAGACGGTGAAGCAGATGCGTAAGGAGATGGGGATGACACAGGCAGAATTTGGGTCATATTATGGTGTACCAGTACGAACAGTCAAAGCATGGGAAAAGGGAGACTGTCATATGCCAGCATATACCTTACGACTAATGTTATATCGGGCGCGGATGGAACATAAGATCCGGGAGAAAGCAGAATAAACAGGCTGTGGGATGATGGAAGTGCTACCAAACGCTACCAAATGCTACTAAATGCTACTGGATATTCGTTATAAGAGATGTTATGTTAAAAGAGACAAAATAGTAATAGGGAAGCACCCTACGTGTAAGAGCGTGGGGGGCTTCCTTTTTTTATGCGCGAAAGGAGGAAGACGTATGGAAGATAAGCGTAACGTCCTGGTCGGCTATGAGATCAAGGATAAGGGAGAAACAATCGTTGTAGAGAATCTCTATCCAAAGAAGAAAAAGAAGGAGAAGTAAGATATGGCAGACAATCAGAAAGAATTAGATGGTCTTGGTAAGGAACTTTTGGATGTAATGGAGCGCTTACAGTCCGCATGGTCTGCCAGATCAACGGCATTAGCGGAAAAGGAAATGCAGTTGCAAACGGTACAGAATGAATTAGCCGAACGTGCGCAGAATGTTGTGCGTATGGAAAAATCCATCCGGGAACATATGAAACAGAAGACGGATCTGGAAGAACGGCTATCCAGTGCATCGAGTAAACAGAATACGGCATTTCTGAAAATGCAGATCATGGAAGGAGAAAAAGCCAATGCAGAAAAGACATTGGCAGATACGGAGCAGCGCTTGCAGGAGGCTCTTTCCAAGATAACCGAACTGGAAGCACAGAATGCTGAGTTGCAGTTGACCAATCAGAAACTGACTGCAGAAAAGATGAAACTATTAAAACTACAGATAAACGGAGGAAATGAAATATGAGAAAGAAAGAAGTAAACCCGGTAGCAGTTGCTGTGCTCGTACTGGTAGGTATTGGAGCACTTATCATATCATTCTTGATCAATAACTTTGTCATCCCGGACACAAAATGGTCGTCATTATTTTTCTGGTTGATCTTTTTGGCGATCGCCGTTCCGGGAGCCTTTTTGACTGGAAAGTTTTTGGGCAAAAGAAAGAGAGGAGGCAGGAGATAAGATGAAAAGACGGATAGCAAAAATAAAGGAACGCATAGCAACAACCATATATGCGCTCACAGGAACTATTTTACAGACAGCACCGCTTATTGCAAATGCGGCGAATGCAGGTGCTCAGGCGGTCAGTCAGACCATGGGCAATTTTCAGGCGATGATTGTAGCCTTGATTTCATCATTTGGCTCTATCATCCTTTTGTGGGGCGTGTTTGAATTTGGTACAGCAATTCAATCTCCAAATGGAACGGAGCAAACGCAGGGATTTAAGAGGATAGTCGGCGGGCTTGTCATGACCATTGCGCCATCCATTGTTGCCGGACTGACGGCATAGCAGAGGGGAGAGGTGGTATGGATCAAATTTTAGGAAATTCTATTGATATTGCCTGGAGCGGAGGCAGTGCCACATGGAATGCCCTTATGACAGTGATACAGTCGATCATAACCATGACACCGCAGGAAATCTTTCCGGATGCATGGCAGGTAACCACAGAAACAATTCTGCCCTGGTTCATAGGAGCCGGGGCATCCTGCATCAACATGATCTTTATGATCGGCTTTATGAAGCAAACGACCAATTTTAGAGAAAATCTGACGTTGGAAGTCTTTGTGGAGGGCGGCATCCGGATTATTATTGCTAACACACTTTTAATATACAGCCGGACGATCATGGAGGATTTTTTGAATCTGGCGACCATGGCAACAAAATTTGTCATGGGTACGGAGCCGTTAAAAATCGTCAATCCGACCTTGGATGTAGGTACGGTGTTATTCTACTTTGTCCTGGGCATTATCTATTTCATTGGAAGTGTGGCATGTGCCGGATATAATCTTCTGACAGTATTAAAGCGTGTGGCATATATTCTGTTTTGTATTATCGCTGTGCCGGTGGCTGCGGTTACTTTTGTAGGAGATAGAGAGATGGCAAATACGGGGCGAGCGGCAATAAAAACGTTCTTTACCTATTGTTTTCAGATCGTGGTGATCGCTTTCTGGCTGCGCATTGGCACACTTATGGCATCCGGCATTTCAGGACTCATCATTTCACAGACCAATGACAGCGGTCTGTTTGACGGATTTTACCAGGCACTTAATAACATGATATGTATGCTGTTTATGACAACACTTATAAAAAATTCAGATGAACTTTTGAGAAAGGCATTTGATCTTAGATAAAATGTGTGCCGACAGTCGGCACGGAAAGGAGAATGATGAAACTTAAACTAAATAAGGATTTTTTGCACGAATATAAAAATGATGCATGGAAGGGATTTTCCATTCCTGAGATCGTAAGCATTTGTATTGCACTGGCATGTAATCTTGGATGTACATTTCTTTTGTGGAAGTATCTGCACATTGCACCGGATAAAGCAGTATATCTTGGCATTCCGGTCATGATACCTCCACTTGCCATAGGCTTTGTCAAAATACAGGATAACCTTACGGTAATAGCATATGCAAAAGCCATTTATGATACTTACCAATGCCGGGAGTTGAGTTTTGCCGGTGAGCAGTTTGAAAAGAGACGGATTTTCTTTATGCAGCATTGTGAAGAACGTGCCGACCGTCGGCACAAAAGGAAGGGAGGAAAAAGGAGATGAGACCTTGGTTAAATCCCAGTAAGGCATTTGCTGACAGTGCCAGGAAAACGGATCCATTTGTGAAAGGTTTTCCGCAAAATGTCAGAGAGGCATTTGATATTACAGATGTCAATGCAGAAGGTATCTTTAAGATCGAAAACAGACCGGGGGAGGCTCTGTATGATCGTGTCTATGTCTTTTCGGATATCAACTATAAGAAAAAGGACAAAAGTGAAAAGAACAGCATTTTGCTGGAACTGATCACATTCTTTAGTTTTATGACGGTGGACTACAAGATCACGATAGCCAGTGAGTATCGTAATATGTATGAGTTCATTTCTAAAATATTTTCAAATAAGAATGCGGGAGAATATCAGAACATCAGTGAAGGCATACGACAGTTGATCACGCAAAAGATCCGGGATGGAAACATGTACGATGTAGAGAAAGTTATGTATCTGACGGTCACCTGCAGGGCAAATCGCTATGAGGAGGCGAGAAATTATTTTAAACTGATGGACACACAGTTGGAAGATCTGTTTACAAAACTGGGAAGTATACTTCTGCCATTAGATGGATATCAACGGCTAGCCAGTATTAGACGACTGATCTATATGGATGAAGATACGGAGCCGGTGGAGTTCTTTTCGGGAAAAGATACACTTTTGGATGTTTTGCCACATTCTATGGATCCGGATAAAAACTTCATGGTCTTAAATGAAAAGTTATATGTCTCGGTCCTATTTGCAAGAAAATATGGATCTTCCATTAACGAGGAGACGGCTATTCATACACTTACGGATGTATCTTATCCTTCACTATTGACGCTTGATTATGCGCCGGTGGAAAAGGAAGTACTGGATGCAAAACTGCAATCAACAAATGCCAATAATGAGCGTGCTATTTCGCAGGAAGTGGATGCGAAGACACAAAAGAATCAGATCGCTACTGGCATTTCTTATGATAAGACGAAAAAGCGTGAGGAGTTGGAAGGATATCTGAATCAGATAGATAATAATGATGAAAGTTGTCTTTTGATGGGGATGCTTATTCTGATCACGGCGCCGACGGAGGATATCTTGGCGGATCGAGTGGATGAGATGATCAGTAAGGGCAGGCGCGAGAAAATCTATCTGGAGACGATGAATTATGTGCAGCGTCATGCATTTAACACCGTGCTGCCGACCGGATGCAGAAGAGTAGCATATATGCGATCTTTTCTGACGTCTTCACTGGTGGGACTGCAGCCTTTTTATGCGGTGGATCTGGTAGAACCGGGAGGACAGTTCTTTGGTCTGAATCAGACGACAAAACATTTGGTGTTTGGTAATCGAAAGAAACTGACCTCGCCACATGGACTTATTGTAGGACCTACCGGTGCAGGAAAATCTTTCTTTATAAAAATGACAGAGATCGTACAACCATTATTGGAAACAGATGATGATATTATGATGATCGATCCGCAGAATGAGATGGAGTATGTATGTTCTTACTTTGGAGGACAATTTATTGACTTTACCCCCAGATGTCCGATGCATCTGAATCCGATGGAGATATCGGAAGAAGTATGGGAGGGTAATGCGAAAGATCATGAAATGTTTGTTGCTTCGCAAAGTGAATGGGCGTGTTCTCTAATCGAGTCTATGATGTCAAATATTACGTTTACCCAGGAACACAGGTCTGATATTGATCGTGTGGTACGCCAGATATATGAAGAAATATTTGCACAAAAGAAACTGAAAAAGCAGCCGTCAATCGTGGATATTCGTGCAAGAATCCAGGATAAATTGCAAAAGGCGGAGTATGAGCAGGATAAGCAGCGACTGCTTAGTATTTATAATTCCATGGAGGAATTTACAGAAGGATCTTATGACATGTTTGCACATGACACCAATGTCGAGATCAATAACAGATTTGTCGTGTTCGGACTAAAGAATATTAAGAAAGACCTTTGGGAAACCATTATGACAACCATAATGCATTATTTATCCATGCGTATGGAATATAACAAGACACTGCAGAGAGCCACACGCTTTATCGTAGATGAAGGGCAGGTGGTCGCAGACCATCAGGGATCCGCAAAGATCTTATTAAATGCCTTCATCACATTCCGCAAGTTTGGTGGCATCAATACCTTGGCAGTACAGAACCTGGTTCGTGTTCTGGAACATTCGGATCTGCGGGATATGCTGCAGAACAGTGGCATGAAAGTATTCTTTGACCAGGGAGGTGTTGAGGCTGATAAACTGGCAGAGATACAGAAGTTATCCAAGGTAGAATATCAGTCCCTGGCAAACAAGGGAAAAGGAAATGCCGTTATGGTGTGGAATAATAATGTCATTTTACTGGATTGTAAGATGAACCGGGACAACGTGCTTTATGAACCATTTAATACAGATTTCCATGAGAAAAGTGAGCAGAGCAGGAAAAACGAAGAAACTGACCAGTCGGATCAACTTGATCAGGCTGTAGGGGAAATCTTTGAACCGGCAGTCGGCATCAGGGAACGTGATAAGGCGAAAATCAGATCTCTTGTAGAAATCGTAGCAGTATCCAGTGCGGATGTTGCAGGAGCGCTGGATATTACAGCAAAAGAGGCTAGAGAATTACTTTTGGAAATGTGTCATGAAGGGATTCTTCTACAAGAGAGTTCTGCAGGTGTAGAATATTTCAGATTAAAAGAGGAAGATGCATGAAATTAGCATTACAGGATGAGACAGAACTTAACTTGATGGAGCCGGAACTTGCTGTAGGCGATGAGATTTTTTCGGATCAGGATCTGGAAAAGGAAGAACCACTTTTATATGATCTACAGCATATATTCGGCATCGATGCCGTAGAATTAGAAGATGAAATGCCGGCGCTTAAGATGGAGAATCAAATGAATCCCAAAGACTATAAGGTATGGAAAAATCTTCCTGTAGCAGAAAAGAGTCGTTTACTTCGTCAAATAAGATCAACGGCGGAATATAAGGAGTTTATCCAAGCATGTGCCATGCTTGCAGCCACAAAAGGTTACGAGGCAGTAAAGAAGCATAAGGCAGGTAGTAAAACGGAATCAGGAAACGGCAAGAACGTGTCGTCGGGGGGGAAGGAAACTGCTGAAAATATGTCTGCAAAAATTGCATCCATCGAGGATAAGGAAGCCGGTAGTAAAGTATCTTCTAAAGAGGCAAAAGAGATTGTTGAAAAAAGCGGTAAACAGGCGGTCAGAAAAGCCGTCATGGTCGCCTCAGAAACAATCTGGATCGTAAAGGGTGTGAATCAGGCTGCCGTTGGAGCAGGAGGGGAAAATGAATCGGCTATTTTATCCAGTGCAAAAGAAAAGTCATTGTTCGTAGTCAGGTTGGGTGCGGTTGTGATGGCGCAGTTGGGAGTTCCTTTTCTTCTTGTGGCTTTGATTGCGGCCATTATTCTGTCGATTATATCTGCCGTTGTATGTATTCCACAACAGTATTCAAAGAATGCAGGAATCATGCCATATTATGCGCAGGCAGATTATGCAACCACGCCGTTTAATGGCGGTACGATCAAGTCTGATGGCTGTGGTATTACATCAATGGCGATGGTCGTGTCTCTTTTTAAAAACGATACGATCACACCAAATGTTCTTGCCGATATGGCAAATAAGGATGCATCCTTTAATACCGTAAATTCACATAAGGCGATCAATAAATTTGCTGAATATTATGAACTGGGTGCGGTGGAGGAAATGGCAGGACCGAATAAGAACTGTTGTCGCAAAAAAAAATATGATTTGGAATATATTAAGAAGAAAATACAAGAGGGATCACCGGTGATCGTCAGCGTTACCGGGGGATATTATAATCCGGCAGGAGGTGGTCATTACATAGCACTTTATGGTGCAGGATCTAATGGTGTTTTTGTCTATGATCCGGGATCAAGGGCAAAGTACCAGGCAACGATTGACAGTGATGGTGGAGCATGGGGCGTTGTATTTGAAGAAGCAAAACATATCTGGATCTTTCCGGCATATAGCAGTACATATCTGACAGGTGGAACCAATGAGGAATCTGTCTGGCTGAATTTAAAACAGGCGGGATTTTCTGACGCAGCGGCTGCAGGCGTGATCGGAAATATGTATCAGGAATCGTCACATGGTGCTCCGGATCTTCGTCCTTCTGCAGAGTCAAAGGATGGAAGTGTTGGATTGCTGCAGTGGACAAAAGGGCGCCGAGAGGCGTTAGAATCTCTGGGAAGAAATCGAAATACAGACTGGAAGGATTTATCTGTACAGATTGAATATTTGCTCCAGGAGGCAAATAGCGGCGCACAATGGAAGTGGACAAGTTATGCAAAAAGTAAATATGATCCTTCGGACAATATTTCTTTTGAAGAGTTCAAACAACTGCAGGATCCCCAGAAGGCTGCGGAAGTGTTCCAGGCAAAATTTGTCAGACCAAATTATGAAAAATCAAACCTGTCGTATCGTAAACAAATGGCACAGAAAGTATTTGAAAAATATACAAACGAAGGAAAGTAGGTGAGCATATGAAGATGAAAGTTCTTCTTATTATAGGTATATGTGTGGGAGCAATTTCTCTCATAATCTTTTTAAATAAAAGAGACACTGTGGAACAAAAGCAAGAGGTTATCACGCCGAATATAGATCTGTCTGCGGTTTCATCCAAAATAGAGTTGGATCCGTTTTTGATTGAAAATGAGTTAGATAATTATTTGATGTATCGCAATATTATTTGTGATAATGCAGTCGCTTTGGATTACAAATATGAGGATTTAGATACGGCAGATGTGATCTATGATATCTTTTTTCAATTAGATGATCGGGATAAGACGATCATCACGCTTGCATATGGAAAGGATGAAAAATCCGGCAAACGATATGTAGAAGTAAAACCATGTATGTATAGCCGGGAGGAAATAAAAGATGAAGTATGGTATGAGGAGGAGAAGCAATAATGGAAGAAATGAAAGAGAGGATTGTTGAAAAACTGGATGCAGAGTATGAATGTTTTTTTCAGGATATGATGCGCACATCCAAGGAAAATTTATTTGCCAACAGCGCAGAGATTGAATCGAAAAAAGCGATTCAAAATATCTTGCGAAATGAGGTAAAAACGAATCCGAAATTTGATGATTTAGCGTTGGTAAAGAAGATGCTATACACGGATAATCTTATGGAATCAAGTTTTCGTTATGCATCCGATCATCCGGAGTTAAGCATCAAAGACGCAACTCTTAAAATTTTATTTTCGCTATAAAAAATACATCATAATTTTTTATATACGACAGACAGTTACTGTCAGGATCAGTGTAGATCCTGGCAGTATTTTTTATGTGAAGATGCTGCGTGTTTGTGTATGAAAGGGGTCTTAGGGCGCTCCCTAACAAGGTTGCATTTTGTAATACAAAATGCGTATCTTGCAATATTACAAGGGGAAATCTTGCTGTAAACAGGCAGATGTAACAAAGCAGAGGTAAAAACTGACTCTAATACGCTAAAATAGTGGCTTTCAGGGCGCAACAGAATAGCCTAAAAACTGTAAACAGGTGTAAAAAGCAAAAAAGTTGTAAACAGATCTGTAAACGCTTCTGTAAACAGGATACATGCGAAAAGGCGGTAATAAAGGATAAATCTGTAAACGGGACTGTAAACAAGGGATGTAACAGGAGAGAAAAATGCTACTAAATGCTACTGGATTATACAATGAGATACTGTTATGGTAGAAGAGACAAATAAGTAGATAAGAAACCGTGTCACTTAACACATAAAAAGTGTTAGGCGATGCGGTTTTTTTGTACGCAATTTAATTAGGAAAAGGAGATGAATGAAATGTCACATTTGGTTCGAGTATCAGATCAGACTTACGCCAAGATGTGTAAGGAAAAGCCACCGGGCATGACCCAGGGGCAATACTTTGATCTGCTTGTGGAAAATCAATCCAGGGCGATGGAAGTACAGAGGGATGTATCGGAAAAATTGCAAAAGATTTTGGAGATGCTTTCCGAAAAACCGGCATCTGAATTTAGTAAAAACCTAAGTAGTGAGATACAAAAAAATGAGAGCAAAAATGCAGGCGATATGTTTGCAGAATTATTTTTGGATGAAAGGAAGTAGGAAAAATGAGTGAGGCAGAAAATTTAAAAATCAAAATCGAAAAGAAAAAAGAAGAGATCGAAAATCTGAAAGCAAAACTGAAAAAGAAAAAGTCAGAATTGCAGTTATTGACAGACCAATTAGATCGACTTTTGGAACAGGAGGCGGTTGCCTTTAATGCAAAAGTTGTTGCAGAAATGGAGCAGCGTTTTGGAAAATTTGATGAAGATTCTTTTCAAAAGTTTTTGAACGAATTGGACAAGGAAGATGCATCACATAATCTGAACATTTTTTAAGTAAGTGAGAAAAATTTATGAAAAGAGAGAAGATTGTTCCGGTGCGTTTTTCGGAAAATGAATACGAAAAGATGATCGAAATGATAGATGATCTGGATGAAAGAAAAAATGTGTCTGCTTTTATTCGGAATAAAATTTTTGCAGAGCAAAAAGAAAAATCAGATCATCGGGAAGTTTTATTTTTGCTTCGGCAGGTGCGATCAGAGATTGGTCACGCGATAAAACTTTATCAAAAAGATTTTCTCACAGAAGCACAAGTGGAACTGGAAAAGTGTAATGAAAAACTTAATGACATACAAAAGGAGATCATGAATGGCGGTAACGGTTCTTAGACATATGAAAGAGAGCAAAGGATCAAATAAAGCAGCGCATTTGCAACATGCAATTCGTTATATTATGAATCCGGAAAAAACAGAGGGTGGTCTTTGGATCGGATCCAACTGCGGGAATAATGAAAAGGAAATCTATCAGACCATGATAGATACAAAAAGTCAGTTTGAAAAAGAATGGGGCAGACAAGGCTATCATTTTGTAATCTCATTTCCTCCGGATGAAGATGTGGATGAGAAAACTGTGTATGAATTTGGAAAACAGTTTTGCCAGGAATATTTAAAGGATAATTATGAATATTGTTTTGCAGTGCATAACGATCATGATCATCTGCATTGCCATATCATCTTTAATTCCGTTGATCGGATTGTTGGAAATAAGTACCGATATGTAGTTGGAGATTGGGAGAAAAGGATCCAGCCTGTGACGGATCGTTTGTGCAGAGAATATGGATTATCAGAATTGGTTTACGATAAAAGTGAACGTATTGGAAAATCCTATGTTGAACATATGGCACAAAAAGATGGAAAAATCGTATGGTCGGATATTATCCGGGCGGACATTGATGCCGCTGCATCCAGATCCTATAGTCGGGAAGAATTTGTGAGCGAAATGAAAAAGATGGGCTATCAGGTGCGGCAGGGAAATTCTGCAAAGCATGGTTTATACCTGGCATATACTCCACCAGGATCGAAAAAAGCCAGACGAGACTATAATCTTGGCATAGGGTATCGTCCGGCAGACATTGATCGAAAGATCATGCTGCATGAGGAAGAAAAGGTAAGTCCGGTCTATGTTTCTAAGATGGCAGAGATTAAAACGGATAATGCCTATCAGGCATTTATGGTATTGCGTATTAGACAGGCAACCATGTATCAGCTATTTCGTCAGGAAGAATTAGACCAGGTTCGTGTGCGAAAGGATTTACTACATATTCATCAGTTGGAGGAGGAATGTGAGTATCTGATGAAGCATCCAATCAAGGGGGAGAAAGATCTGGAAGCACGATTAAAAAAGATAAATGAGATCATACGCACGGAGCAGAATAGACAACAGGCGAATAGTACAGTGTTAGCATCCTTTGCTCCGGAAGAAAGAATACTGATTCAGAGGTATCAGGATCTGCAGGAGCAGGCAAAGAGCCAGGAACTTTCTGATGAAGCGTTTGAGGATGTTTTAGAGCAGATCGAGACTATGGAGTTGAAGCATCCGGACGTAGTGGCATATGCACATGTGCAATTAGAAACTGTTCCGGATAGTATGCAGATGCAGGCATTAAAGGAAGAACGGCTGATCTTAAAGCGCATACGCAAGGATATAAAAGAGGTTGGAGAATTAAAGGAAGTTGCGCTGCGGCAAGAAAAAGTAGAAAAGCAAGAGATAGTTATTAAATAGGAAGATATGAGGTGATGATATATGCTTACAAAGGAACAGGCACTAGAATTTTCAAAATTGATCTTGGCGGATCAGCCGGAGGCAGATGTAAAGTTTCAATTTTTATCTGAGCATACAGATGGTGGGATATATTGGTCATTGCTACGCTGCTTTATTGTAGGAATGGACGTTCAAACAGTTGCCGGATATTTGCAAAAGGGGCAGCCAAAGAATAAGGCAGAGGTCGATCAGTGGATGTTAGATGAACTTGCTGCCAGATTGCGCGATCGGGATCATGTCTATCAGGCCTTGGTCGATCTGCAAGAGAAGGTCAGTCATAATTCCGTGGATCATGAGGACTATGAAAATACGCTGCGAGATTTGAATAAGGCAAAACTGGAACTTAAGAATATGAAGCAGACGGTCACGGCAAAAGATCAGTTGATACGCCAGTTGCAGGATAAACTAAAAAATGTGCCGACTGTCGGCACAAAGGATCCCGATGGTGAAAAGAAGGATATTCAGGAAAACCCCCAGAAGGAACAGAAAACAAGGGATACAAAGCAGAAACTGTCTTTGGAGGCTTTTAAACATGATGTATTGCTGAATGAAGCGTACAGTGATGAGCAAAAGGATTATTTATTATCCTTACTGGAGGGAGGAGAAAATTATAGCGACATCAATGCTTTAGCAGAACCTTCCATGAGCATCAATGATATGCGCCGTCTGCATGATCTGATGAAACGTCAGCAAACACCGGAGAAACCCTTGGTAGAGAGAATCCGGGAGAAATTGCAGGGGATGAGGAAGTAAAGGCGGAAATAGAATGTGAGATATAATGTTGGTGTGTGTGAAACATAGCATAATTTGCGTCAATCATAATAAAAAGGATATTTTTTTATTATATAATGTCAAAAAAGGAAAGGAACGTGAATTATGAAAAAGCATATGGAGAAAGCAGTTGAATGTTCGCAGCGTTGGATAATCGGAGGATGTTTTATTTATATAGGTGTTATGTTGATAGAGGGTGGCTTTGTACAACTAAATAATACGATAGCAACAAACATTTGTGAGTGGATACTTGGAGCGCTCGCAGTGTGGATTGCTTTAAATTGTATAGTGGTTGTTGGTGTGTCAATTGTGGAGATGATAAGAGAAATCAAAAATGTACAGAAAAAAAGTGGCATTCCTGTATGGGATAGATTAGATAACTATTTGAAAACAACGATGGGGCATATTAATGAAGATTATGTTGGACTTATTAACTATTATTATTATTCAGAAAATAGTCCAGTTATAAAGTTTGCTAAGAAGAATGCATGGTCACGTTTGGATCTGCTGATTAGAAGAAAGGATTATTTAAAAACAAACTTGAAGAAGTATGACGTTAGAATAAGCCAATTTGTATCTGTAATCTTGTCGATTATTACAACTATGATTATAACACTGGTGACGACTGATGTATCAAAAGGACAAGTCAAGAAGATTTCGGAAATCAATTCGTTTCAGTGGACAATAATTATGATAGGATTATTTGTTGCTTGCTTGTTCTTCTTTTTTAAATGGGCATTACGAGGACAAATGGGAAGTTATGATTATATTGTAAATGAATATGAATTAAGGATTCTTGATGAAGAAATAGAAAAGGAATTAAGAAGCATATCTATTAGGGAAGAAGATGCTCCATATGTTGAAATGAAGCAGATGGTTATAGGATATAATGAGAGTAGGCGAGGGGTAAGTACAAATTTCCTGAATGAAAGAAAAGCGAATCAAGAGAAACTGATGAAATTACATATTGGAGAACTAGACAGGAATCAGAGAATAGTATCTTTGTTTAAAGGAGACAGGCAACTTAGATATCATAACGACGATGCCCTGGATAAAAGAGATTTGCCGGACGATTATGTAACATTATCAACATGGATTAGGGATAATGAAAAGGGTCTGAGTAAATACTATAAAAGTCATTACTATTCAGAGATAGAACCATGAATGAATCATTTATTTATTACAAACCTATAGTTACCCCTTATAATTATAAGGATGACTATGTTATCATGTCGGAAATTATAGAGCAACATAAAAAAGAAATAGAAAAAAAGTACAATAAGATCCAAATCAAAAATATTATAAGTTATCGAGAAACAGACCACCATACTGGCTGATGATGATGGCGGCAGCCTGCGGGTTTGTCTGCTTGATATGAATGGGATATTGTAATCTTTTCTCGTATTGAAACATTAGTTGGCACTCCTTTCCCATGGATTTTTTGACAGTCCCCAAGTCCACATATTCTCCGGATGTGCTGTAGACAGTGTCAGTGGCTCGTAGACCTCAGCGTATTCTTTTAGGGCCTTTTGATAGAGAGACTGGTAATGGTTAAAATGATCCATTGCCGCCTCGTCGAAAGGATGCGTATCTAAATACTCGGTCAGATCCACGAGCATCATGCTGACCATGTCGATCCAATAGAGCAGTTGTTCCTGACTGCGATTTTGCATCATGAGCGTATTCTCCTTCCGTCAAATGGTTTGTTGAGTTCCGGAAAGATGGTACCGACCTTCAGTGCCTTATCTGGTTCGTACAAGTTGGACAGATATTGCCAGGGAACGTAGCCCATGGCAACAGCGAAGTTCTCCAGACTGCCGGGATGCATCTTTGCACGGCAGGAGGGATGATCTTGATTTTGTCTTTGCTTCATTCGCAAATCCTTTCTGCATGATTCATTCTTTAGCATATGAAATAATTAAGAAAAGGTGCTAGATTGGATCAGAATCATAGCGTGAACTCATACGATAATCCATGGGATGTATGCCAAAGGTACGATGAAACAAGTAATAGAAAAAGTTTGTATTTTCGTAACCGCACAGTAGGGCAATCTGACGTATGGGCATATTGGTTTCAGAAAGATAATGGCGTGCCTGTTCCATGCGCAGTTCCTGCACATAATCTCGAAAAGACAGACCACGGTATTTTTTTAGCAGTTGTGAATGATAGACCGAGAAATAAAACAGCACTTTGCATTGTTTTTGTTGTCCTATCTGTATTCCTATGATCCAAGTACTTATGGAAAGCGAGAGGTCATTAGTTCATGGGGATTTCTTGCAGTATCAAAGAATTGGAATTTTGATGTAAGAGAAGGGCAGATGGTAGAAGTGCTGGTATTTTCCCAAGCAGAGGAAGTAGAACTGGTATGTAATGGACAAGCGGTTGCCCGAAAAAGAGTCGATGGCGTAACATGCAGTCAGGAAATGCCAAATGCTGTATTGTTTGAACTCCCATACCATCCGGGAATACTCACAGCGATCAGTTATAAAGATGGACAGAAAGTATCGGAGGAGATTTCAGCGCAGAGATCCAAGTGCAGATCGGATAAAATAAATTGCAGGTTTTGCCATCTCCTGTTTGACAAAACCTGCCAACTTTCCTATGATGTATTAGATAGAAATTGTTAGATGAGGAAGGTTTTAAAATGAGCAAAGTAAGAACAAGATTTGCACCGAGTCCGACAGGACGCATGCATGTGGGCAATCTTCGTACCGCATTATATGCATATTTGATCGCAAAGCATGAGGGCGGAGATTTTATTCTCCGTATTGAAGATACAGATCAGGAGAGATATGTAGAGGGAGCGGTAGATATCATCTATCGTACCTTGAAAAGTACCGGACTGATCCATGACGAGGGACCGGACAAGGATGGCGGCGTTGGACCATATGTCCAGAGCGAACGTCAGGCACAGGGTATTTATTTAAAGTATGCCAAGGAACTGATCGACAAGGGCGAGGCATATTACTGTTTCTGCGATCAGGAGAGATTAGACAGTTTAAAGCAAACGGTTGCCGGCAAAGAGATCTCCATTTATGACAAGCATTGCCTGTCATTATCAAAGGAAGAGATCGAGGCCAATCTGGCTGCCGGCAAGCCATATGTCATCCGTCAGAACAACCCGAGAACAGGCACAACCACTTTTGAAGATGAGATCTATGGCGACATTACCGTAGACAATGCAGAATTGGACGACATGATCCTGATCAAGTCGGACGGCTATCCAACCTACAATTTTGCCAATGTTGTAGACGATCATCTGATGGGGATCACCCATGTAGTTCGCGGAAATGAGTATTTATCATCTTCTCCGAAGTATAACCGCCTGTATGAGGCATTTGGCTGGGAAGTGCCAATCTATGTGCACTGTCCGCTGATCACCAATGAGGAACATCAGAAACTCAGCAAGCGAAGCGGTCATTCTTCTTATGAGGATCTTTTAGACCAGGGATTTTTGACCGAAGCCATCATCAACTTTGTGGCACTTTTGGGCTGGAGCCCGGTAGACAATCAGGAGATCTTCTCTTTAGAGGAACTGGTAAAGGTATTTGATTATCACCATATGAGCAAGTCCCCGGCTGTTTTTGATACGGTAAAACTGCGCTGGATGAATGGCGAGTATTTGAAAGCCATGGATTTTGACAAGTTCTACGAGATGGCTGAGCCGTATATCCGTCAGGTCATCACCAAGGACTATGATCTTAAGAAGATCGCAGCCATGGTAAAGACAAGGATCGAGGTATTCCCGGATATCGCAGATCATATCGATTTCTTTGAGGCAGTACCGGAATACGATATTTCCATGTACGCTCACAAGAAAATGAAGACAAGCCCGGAATCTTCCCTTACGGTCTTGCAGGAGATCCTTCCGGTATTGGAAGCATTGGATGATTATTCCAATGATGCAATCTATGCATGCATCCGTGATTTCGTAGCGGAGAAGGGCTACAAAAATGGTTATGTATTATGGCCGATCCGTACAGCGGTTTCCGGCAAACAGATGACTCCGGGTGGCGCAACCGAGATCATGGAAGTCATCGGCAAAGAGGAATCCTTAGCAAGGATCCGTGCAGCGATCCAAAAGTTGCAGAGAGAAATCTAAAATCTATATAAGGTCTGAGGAAAAGTAAAGAAGAGTAGTAAGGAGTCTATATGCTGAGTCCATCGCAAGAGGAAGCAGTATGTCATGGTAGCGGTCCCTGTCTGACCCTGGCCGGTCCGGGCAGTGGCAAGACCTATGTGCTTACCAGACGTATCCAACATCTTATTACAAAAGGAGGCGTTCCACCGGAACAGATCCTTGTGATCACTTTTACCAAGGCCGCAGCACTGGAAATGAAGGAACGTTTCATAGGACTGATGGGGCAGGAGTACCCGGTCGTCTTTGGAACGTTCCATTCTGTTTTTTACGGCATGCTCAGGCGGGAACCGGGCTTTCGGACATATCGCCTGCTGGATCATAAGAGCAAGCAGGCAATCTTAAAAGAGACGGCTTATGTGGTGAAGATGTCCTGTGCAGAAGACGATCTTTTGCATATGGAACAGGAGATCTCCTATATCAAAAATACCATGGTCGCTTTAGCCGAGTATGCATCCCCTTATTTTCCCAATGAAAAGATCATAAAATTGTATGAACATTATGAAGCGAGAAAAGAGGTTTATCACCTTTTGGATTATGATGATCTTTTGGTAAAGACCAGGGAACTTCTTTACAAAGATCCATCTTTCCTTGCCAAATGGCAGAAGCGTTTTTCCTATCTTTTGCTGGATGAAGTGCAGGATATGAATGCCCTGCAATTTGAGATCATCCGTCTTTTAGCCCTGCCGGACAACAACCTTTTTGCTGTCGGGGATGATGACCAGTCCATTTATGGATTTCGCGGTGCCAGACCGGATCTCATGTTTTCTTTTGAAAACTATTATCCGGGGGTAAAGATCTTACAATTACGGGATAATTACCGGTGCAAAGCCCGAATCTTACAGGCATCCCTTGCCCTGATCTCCCACAATGAAATTCGTTTTACAAAAGAGATCCTGGGACAGAAGGAGGGGAAGGGCAATTTAGAGGTCGTGTCGCTTGCGGATAAAAAGGCGGAGACCGCATACCTGGTGCAAATACTAAAGCAGCAGAGAACAGGAGGGAAAAACTGGGAAGATATGGCGGTCTTATATCGCAATCACGCCCAGATTGGATCCGTCATCGAGGCATTGCAGGATGAAAAGATTCCTTTTTATGTCAAGGATGCTGTGCCAAATCCCTACAAGCACTTTGTTATGTTAGACCTGATCGCCTATCTGCGTTTGGGCTCCCCGCTTTTGCACCGCCCGGATCTGTTCCGCATCATGAATCGGCCGGATCGTTTTTTACAGCGGGCAAGTGTGACGCGGGAATGGACGACCTTTGAGGCATGGAAGCATTTTTATCAGGATCAGCCCGGAATGCAGAGGACAATAGAAAAACTGGAAGGGGACATCAACTTCCTGCGCAGCCTGTCCGGTCCGGCGGCGATCACCTTCATCTGCAAAAGGCTGGGCTATGAGGCTTTTCTTAAAAAGCAGGCGAGGGATGATGCGGAATACCAAAAGTAGCAGGAGAGCATTGGACTATTAAAAGAGACAGCAAAAAATGCGAAAACGACCGGGCAGATCATAGAGCAGTGGGAGATAGAAAGAGACGCCATAGACCGCATCAATCAGGAGAAATCTCTGGATAAAGAGGGAAAGGTAGGACTATACACCCTGCACGGAGCCAAGGGCTTAGAGTTTGATACGGTTTTTATTTTAGATTGCAACGAGACCATCCTGCCGTCAAAAAAGGCGGATAGCAGGGAAAAGATCGAGGAGGAGCGCAGACTTTTTTATGTGGGGATGACCCGGGCAAAAGAAAACCTCTATCTGCTTGCCATCCGGCAGGAACAGGGCAAAAAAATGCACCCTTCCCGTTTCCTAAAGGAAATAGAAAAGGTGCAGACATAACTTAGTCCATGTCGTCAAATTCAGCCTCATCTAAGAGTTCGTCGAAGCGTTCTTCCACAGCCTCGTACTCCTCATCAGATTGGATATTTTCTAAGGCAGGTGTACCATCTTCTGCTTCGTGATAACGATAGATATAAACAGTATCGTCTGTGACTTCCTTGCCGTTTTCCTCATAAGGAAGAAGGGCGATGTAATCCTGATCCTTGACATCAAAGATGGTCAGGATCTCACAGGTCACCTCAGAACCGTCATCCATTTCGATGGTTACTACCACATCATCATCATTTTCATCTACCGGAAAAACTTCGTCTTTTGCCATAACCGTCTCCTTTTCTTGTTTTTTGTATGATATCTTATAGAAACAAACAAGATTATACGAAAGGATTTGGAAAAAAGCAACATTTCAAGTATAATGAATAGAGATTTTTGAGAGTTTTAAGCAAGCGTAAGAAGGGGCATATGAAAATAAGAATCGGAGATTTTGAAAGTTATGGTACAAAAGAAACAGCAGACGGCATGATGTTTACCTTTTTTGTAAGAGAGGACCAGCCTTGCGCCATCTGTTTGTATGACCGTAGATCCAAGAAACTGATCCAAACAATAGATTTGTCCGAGGCATATCGGATCGGACAGGTCTATTCGGTAGAGATCTTGGGTAAGCATTGGGAACGCTGCTGTTATCGGATCCGGTGTGGGGAGCACTTTTTTGTTGATGCCTATGCCAGAAGCATTGTAGGGCGTGAAAAGTGGAAGGATGCATCGCGCATCGGAGCAGATGACGGTCTATATGGCGGCTTTGTATCCGGTGGGCAGGAGATTGCAGCACCCCGGCATTTTATTGAGGCGGGGGATATGGTCATGTATAAGTTACATATGCGTGGCTTTACCATGCAGCATGGCTATAAGGCATCCGAAAAGGGCAATGATGCCGGACTGATCGCCGGACTTCCTTATCTGCAGAGACTTGGAGTGACATCCATAGAATTTCAGCCCATCTACGAATTTGAAGAAGTCTTTTGTGAAAAGAAAACGCTTCTGGACGAAAAGGGAATCAGCCACACCCGGTGGCAGACATTGGATAAGACCAATTACTGGGGCTATGGCAATGCTTATTATTTTGCACCAAAGGCATCCTATTTTGGCGGCCGACATGCCGTAGAGCGGTGCCGGGTTATGATCCAAAAGATCCACGAAGCGGGCATGGAAGTGATTCTGGAAATGGCATTTGCATCAGAGGTTCCCCAGGACATGATGCTGGATTGTCTCTGGTATTGGGTAAGATATTATGGCGCGGATGGTTTCCACCTGCTGGGCTGTAATATCCCGATCAAGCGGATCGCAGGATCCTATCGTTTCCGTCATACCAAGATCTTTTGCGAAAACCTGCCGGAGGAGATCTTGCAGGAACAAAAAGGGAAAAAACACATCTTTTTGTATAAAGATGATTTTCAATATGTAGGCCGTCAATTACAAAATCACATGCAGGGGTCTATGGTGCAGTTTACCAATTATTTGCGCAGACAGAATGTCTCCTATGGATTTGTCAATTATATGGCGAATACGACAGGTTTTACCCTGCTGGATTCCTACAGTTATGGGGAAAAGCACAACCGGGACAACGGCGAGGAAAACCGAGACGGCAACAATTTTAATTGTAGTTTTAATTACGGCGCAGAGGGTGCGACCAAGAACAAACAGATCCAGAAGATGCGCTTCCAACAGGTCAAAAACGGATTATGTATGACCTTTTTATCACAGGCAGTACCGCTTCTGGTGGGCGGGGATGAGTGCCTCAATTCCCAGGAGGGCAATAACAATCCTTATTGTCAGGACAATCGCATTGGCTGGGTACAGTATCAGAACCGGTCTTCGGATGCCAAGGCGTTAGGCATTTTTGTAAAAAATCTGATCGCTTTCCGAAAAGAACACCGCGTGCTGCGACAGGAAAATGCCATGTGTTTTAACGATTACAAGCATCTGGGCATGCCGGATCTGTCTTATCATGGTGCAGAACCATGGCTCATGCAGGTCGGGGATGAGCAAAAAGCCATTGGCATCCTTTATGCCGGAGCCTATGCAGGGGAAGCAGAAGATGTCTATGTGGCATATAATTTTCATTATGAAAGGGCAAGGATCGCCTTGCCGCGTCTGTCGCAGGAAAAACGCTGGATGCAGGTCATGAATACGGCTGATCATATAGGGCAGACCTTTGAGCCGGTCGCTTTAGAGGAGCAGGGACATGTGGAGGTGGCACCGCAATCCATCAGTATTTTGATTTCTTGCGCGGAGCAGGGAAAGGAGTATAATGAAAGCGTTAGAGCACTTTAAGACGATCACCCATCACAGACATCTGGTCATGGGCTATTGTTTTAAATTAGGTTTATATAAACAGGGACTTTTGCATGATCTGTCCAAGTATGCCCCGGTCGAGTTTTTAGTCGGCTGCCGCTACTATCAGGGCGACCGCAGTCCAAACAATGCGGAGCGGGAAGCCACAGGCGTATCGATGGCATGGCTGCATCACAAAGGACGCAACAAACATCATTTTGAATACTGGATCGACTATAGCCTAAATCCCGGGGAAGGCATGGTCGGTATGGAAATGCCGACACAGTATGTCGTTGAGATGTTTGTCGACCGGATTGCTGCCAGCCGCAATTATATGAAAGATGCCTATACGGATGCCAGTGCACTGGAGTATTATAAGAAGGGATGCCATAAATACATCATGCATCCAAAGACGGCGGATTTATTGGAAAAACTGCTTGTCATGCTAGCAGAAAAGGGCGAGGAAGAAACATTTTCTTATGTGAGACATCAAGTTTTGCATAATGCATAGATCTTATAGAAAAGAGAGGAAGGACAAAATGGAAAAAGAGAAAAAGGTATTATACAGTGGAATGCAGGCAACAGGAACTCTGACTTTGGGCAACTACTTGGGAGCACTCAAGAACTGGGTCAGCCTTTGCGATGAGTACGAATGTTTTTATGGTGTCATGGATCTGCATTCTTTGACGGTACGTCAGAATCCGACAGAATTTCGTCAGAATGCCAGAAAATTATATGCCCTCTATGTGGCAGCCGGTCTTGATCCGGAGAAGAACTGCATCTATTATCAGTCCCATGTGCCGGCACATGCACAGTTGGCATGGGTTCTGGACTGCTTTACCTATATGGGCGAGTTGAACCGTATGACCCAGTTTAAGGATAAGGCAGCCAAACATGCGGACAACATCAATGCCGGACTTTATACCTATCCGGTACTGATGGCAGCAGATATCCTTTTGTATCAGGCAGATGTTGTACCGGTCGGTGTTGATCAGAAACAGCATCTGGAAATCACCAGGGATATTGCAGAACGTTTCAATAATTTATATGGTGAGGTATTTACCATTCCTGAGGCATATTTTGGACAGAACAGTGCCAAGGTCATGAGTTTGCAGGATCCGACCAAGAAGATGTCAAAGTCCGATGAAAATGTCAATGCGACTATTTTGCTTTTGGACGACAAGGACACCATTATCCGAAAGTTCAAACGTGCCGTGACTGATTCAGAGGCAGAAGTCCGCTATGGAGAGGACAAGCCGGGCATCAGCAACCTGATGGAGATCTACGGCTGCATTACCGGAAAGACCTATGACGAGATCAGTGCAGAATTTTCCGGAAAAGGTTATGGAGACTTCAAACTGGCAGTCGGTGAGACGGTTGCAGATGAATTGGCACCACTGCAAAAGCGTTATGAGGAACTCTTAAAGGATAAGGCTTACATTGACGGCTGTATCAAGGAAAATGATGCGAAAGCAGCATATTTTGCCAATAAGACCTTGCGCAAGGTGCATAAAAAGATTGGCTTAACCGAATTGATCCGCTAAATTTTGGAGTGGAAAGGCACTTGCAGGGGGATGCACACATACAATATAAAAAATGATTTTCTGAGGCGACATGAAAACATTTTTATCCCCCCTGAGCACAGAAGAGGAAGCAAAACTTTTGCGACAGATGGCGGATGGAGATCTGACGGCAAAGTCCAGTCTGATCGAGCACAATATGCGTTTAGTCGCACATGTCGCTAAGAAATACTATGGTTCGGGCGAAGATCCCGAGGATCTGGTATCCATTGGGACGATCGGACTGTTGAAAGCAGTCGATACCTACGACGGGACCAAGGGATACAAACTGGTCACCTATGCAGCAAGGTGCATCGATAATGAGTTGCTGATGTATTTCCGCGGGCGTAGGAAACAGGCCAAGGATGTTTCCCTCTTTGAACCGATCGGAAGCGATAAGGAAGGCAACCAGATCAGTTTGTATGATGTCTTAGAGCAGGAGCCTATGGACATCGCAGCCATGATGGATCAGCAAAATGATCTGCTTCGCCTGCGTGACATCCTGCCACAGGTCTTAAACGCCAGAGAACAGGAGATCATCTGCAAGCGCTATGGCATTGGCAGACTAAGTGCGGCGACGCAAAAAGAGATCGCTGGACAGTTAGGGATTTCCCGTTCTTATGTATCGAGGATAGAAAAAAGAGCCTTGGAAAAATTACGCGGGGCTCTTTTGAAAAATTCATAATTATTTCTTGAAAAAGGTGAAATTTATGTTATGATAATTTCATCTTTTTTCGTTATACCGTGATTCGCGGTGTTTTTCCAAGTGAGAAGAATACAAAGGGAGGAGTCTATGTATAGTGTAGTTCATACGGCTGTTTTGTCCGGCATTGATGCCTGTCTGGTGTCAGTGGAGGCGGATATCAGCAATGGTATGCCCATGTTTGAAATGGTGGGGCTTTTAGCGTCAGAAGTTCGTGAGTCCAAGGAGAGGGTGCGCACCGCCCTGAAAAATTGTCAATACGAACTGCCCATTAAGCGGATCACGGTCAACCTGGCACCGGCAAATATAAGAAAGTCTGGATCCGGATTTGATCTGCCGGTTGCCGTTGCGGTGCTGGCTGCCATGGAGGTATTTCCGACGGACATATTAGAGGATATGTTTTTTGCGGGGGAGATCTCCTTGGAAGGGAGGATCATTGGGATAAATGGAGTTCTTCCCATGGTCATCTGTGCCAAGGAGGCAGGCTTAAAGACCTGTATCGTTGCCAAAGAAAATGTCAAGGAGGCATCCTTGGTGCCGGGCATGCAGGTGATTGGTCTGTCCCATTTGCAGGAGGTATTAGCCTGTCTGCGTGGGGATGCAGAGGTTAGCGTAGATAAGGAAGAAAATAAGGAAGAGATCAAGAAAGAGACTATGGAAAAGGCCTATGATTTTGCCCAGATCCATGGGCAGAGACTCTTAAAAAGAGCCTGCGAGGTTGCCATTTCCGGTATGCACAATATGCTTATGGTAGGACCGCCGGGGGCAGGCAAGACCATGATCGCCAAATGCATCCCGACCATCCTGCCGCCCATGAGTCAGGAAGAACAATTAGAAGTATCCAAGATCTACAGTGTGTGTGGTGCCCTAAAGGGGATGGATCAGCTGATACAAAAACGCCCTTTCCGCAGTCCCCATCATACGATCACGGAACAGGGGCTGATCGGTGGCGGCAGTATGGTGCATCCGGGGGAGATCTCTTTAGCGCATGGCGGTGTCCTTTTTTTAGATGAATTAACAGAGTTTAAAAAGAGTACGCTGGAAGTCTTGCGTCAGCCGCTGGAGGACAAGCAGGTATGTGTGGCGCGCGTCAGCGGAAATTATTGCTTTCCAGCGGATTTTGTCCTTGTGGCAGCCATGAACCCCTGCAACTGCGGTTATTATCCGGATCTGGCAAAATGTCATTGCTCCAGACAATCTTTGTTGCGCTACCATAGCAAACTCAGCCAGCCCCTCTTAGACCGCATCGATCTGTGCGTGGAGGCGGCGGGCGTCGGTTTTCATGATCTGCAAAAAAGCGATCATAGTGAGGAGTCTTCCGCTGCCATACGCCAGAGGGTCTGTCGGATTCATGCCTTACAAAGAGAACGTTTTGCAGGGACAGCCATCCGTTTCAACAGCCAGATCCCGGCAGAAAAGATGGAGGAGTATTGTGCACTGGGCACGGAGGAGGAAGCCTATATGGAACTTGTCTTTGAGCAATTGGCATTAACGGCAAGAACCTATCACAAACTTCTGCGTGTCGCAAGGACTATAGCGGATATGGAGGGCAGTGAGAAGATCACGGTCAGCCATTTGCAGGAGGCGGTCTGTTATCGTGGAATTCAAAAGAATTATTGGGAGAGTGGGATATGAAATATAAATATTGGTGGATGTGTCTGCAGGGCTTGAGCAACCGGACAAAGCGCAACCTATTAGAAAGATACAAGAGTGCACATGCCATATATGATCTGTCCGAAAAATGCCTGCGCCAGGACGGACTTTTAGACGCCAGGCAGGCGGACATCTTTTTAAGGGAAAGGAAAAAGGCAGATCTTGACACGGCATATCAGACATTTTTACAGACAGGGGCATCTTTTGTGACACTTGAGGACACGGAATATCCCTACTATTTAAAAGAGGTCTTTGATGCGCCCTATGGCATGTATGTCAAGGGACAGATCCCGCAGACAAAAAAGATCGTTGCCATCGTCGGTGCCAGACGTTGTAGTGCCTATGGCAAAAAGGTGGCGCAGGAACTGGCGTATCTTTTGGGAAAGCAGGGCTATGTGGTGATCAGCGGTATGGCAAGAGGGATTGATGCCTATGCCCATGAGGGCTGTCTGCAGGCGGGACAAAAGACCATGGCGGTCTTCGGCTGTGGCGTGGATGTGTGTTATCCGACAGAAAACAGAAGCCTGTATGGACGCATCATGGAAAACGGCTGCCTTTTGTCGGAATATGCCATGGGCAGCCAGCCGATTGCCAAGCAGTTCCCGCCGCGCAACCGCCTGATCAGTGGAATCGCAAAATATGTGGTCGTTGTAGAGGCAAAGGAAAAGAGCGGGTCTTTGATCACGACGGATTTTGCCTTGGAACAGGGCAAGGATATCTATGTGATCCCCGGGCGGATCACGGATGTCATGAGTACTGGATGCAACCGTCTGATCGCACAGGGAGCGGGGATCATCACCTCGCTGAGTGGCTTTATTGAGGAAATCGAGGAGTCACATTTTAGCGATCTGACCTGTGGCAATGCCTTTGAGGCAAATGAAATTATCCTTGAAAAAGATGAATTGTTGGTGTATAGTTGCTTTGATTTCTATCCCAAAAGCATTGAGACGGTGCTTGCGGAGAGTGGATTGGAACTCCTGTATCTATTGTCTGTCATCATGCGCTTGTGTGACAAGAAGATGTTACAGGAATGTTTTAAGAATCAATACGTCCGCTTACGATAGCGGATTACATATAAGGAGAGAGTAATGGCAAAATATCTTGTGATCGTGGAATCACCGGCAAAAGTAAAAACCATCAAGAAATTTTTGGGGAAAAATTATGAGGTCATGGCATCCAATGGACATGTCAGAGATCTTCCAAAGTCACAACTGGGCTTTGACCCGTCCAATGACTATGAACCAAAATATATCACGATCCGAGGAAAAGGGGAACTTTTAGCAGGACTTAGAAAAGAAGCAAAAAAAGCAGACCGCATCTATCTGGCAACTGACCCGGATCGCGAGGGAGAAGCCATTTCTTGGCACTTGACAAAAGCCTTGAAATTAGAGGGCAAAGATGTAGAGCGTATCACCTTTAATGAGATCACAAAGACGGCGGTCAAAAATTCTTTGAAGAATCCGCGTCAGATCGATATGAATCTGGTGGATGCACAGCAGGCAAGAAGAATGTTAGACCGTATGGTGGGCTACAAGATCAGTCCCCTGCTTTGGGCAAAGGTCAAAAGAGGGCTTTCAGCCGGACGTGTGCAGTCGGTAGCACTGCGTATTATCTGCGACCGTGAGGCGGAGATCGAGGCATTTATCCCACAGGAGTATTATACCTTAGATGTCGTTTTGGATAATCTGGATGTCAAGAAGCAATTTGTGGCAAAGTTCTATGGCGACAAGAATGGCAAACTGGATATCGGCGACAAGGCGTCCTTAGACAAGATCATGGACCAACTGCAGTCGGCAAGTTACCGGGTAGAGTCTGTAAAGACGGGCAAGCGAGAGAAAAAGGCACCTCTGCCATTTACGACCTCTACCTTACAGCAGGAGGCTTCCAAGGCACTGAACTTTTCTATCCAGAAGACCATGCGCATCGCCCAGCAGTTATACGAAGGTGTGGACGTCAAGGGCAACGGCACAGTTGGTCTGATCACCTATCTGCGTACGGATTCCACCCGTGTATCGGATGAGGCAAAGAGCGCAGCGGTTGACTTTATCTCACAGAATTATGGAGAGGATTATTTGCAGGAAGGGGCTGCCAAGGCAAAGGCAAACGGGACAAAAGTACAGGATGCCCATGAGGCGATCCGTCCTTCCGATATCACAAGACTGCCGTCCGAGATCAAGGACTCCTTATCCAGAGACCAGTTCCGTCTCTACCAGTTGATCTGGAAGCGTTTTGTGGCAAGCCAGATGAGCAGTGCTGTCTATGAGACTGTCAATGTAAAGATCGCAGCAGGCGATTATCGTTTTACCGTAGCAGATTCCAAGCGCGTTTTTGACGGCTTTATGTTAGTATATACGGCTTCCGATGAGGAGAAGGACGACAAGAAACTCAGTGCGCACGGATTACATGAAGATACAAAATTGGGATTTTCGTCCTTTGAAGAAAAGCAGCATTTTACCCAGCCGGCACCACATTTTACAGAGGCATCGCTGGTACACACCTTAGAGGAACTTGGCATTGGACGACCAAGTACTTATTCGCCGATCATTTCGACCCTTTTGAAGCGTCGCTATATCACAAAGGAAGCAAAGAATATCTTTGTGACAGAACTTGGTGAAGTGGTCAACGGCATTATGAAAGAATCTTTCCCATCCATCGTGGATGAACACTTTACCGCTAATATGGAAGGACTTTTGGATGAGGTAGAAGAGGGAACTGTCAACTGGAAGTCAGTCATCAGCAACTTCTATCCGGATCTGGAGGAAGCTGTTGAGATCGCGGAAAGCCAGTTACAAAAGGTCAAGATCGAGGATGAAGTAACGGATGTTGTCTGCGAGGAATGTGGCAGAAATATGGTTGTAAAATACGGACCGCATGGCAAGTTCTTAGCCTGCCCGGGATTCCCGGATTGCCGCAATACCAAGCCGTATCTGGAAAAGATCGGTGTGGCATGTCCGAAGTGTGGCAAAGACATCGTTATGAAAAAGTCCAAAAAGGGAAGAAGATTTTACGGATGTGAGGACAATCCAAACTGTGATTTCATGTCATGGGCACGTCCGGTGGCAAAGCCATGTCCGGAGTGCGGTTCCTATATGGTACGCAAGGGCAGCAAACTCGTATGTGCCAATGAGGAATGTCGGCATGTCGAGACAGCGGATAAAGACGAGGCTTAATTTAAAATATTCTCTCGTGTGACACAATTCGTATAAGTATATGGAGTTTTCAGAATACTCTTGTAATTGTTATGCTATTGTGCTAAAATCTCTTTAGTTATTAGGAAATGTAGTATGTTGCGCGAGGAGGAAGAACATGAGCGTTCAATTATTAGATAAGACGAGGAAGATCGGCAAATTATTGCATAACAACAATTCCTCAAAAGTAGTATTTAACGATATCTGTCAGGTTCTGACCGAGATCCTGGACTCCTGTATCCTGGTTATCAGTAAAAAGGGCAAGGTCTTAGGTGTCAGCCACAGCAAGTCTACACCGGACATCACCGAACTCATTGTTGATGAGGTAGGCGGTTTTATTGATCCGATGTTGAACGAGCGTCTGCTCGGCATCTTATCCACCAAGGAGAATGTCAACTTACAGACTCTGGGCTTTGAGGGGGCAGATATCAATCGTTATTCTGCCATCATCGCACCGCTGGATATTGCGGGTGAGCGATTGGGAACACTTTTTGTATATCGTTATGACAAGCCATATGATATCGACGATATCATTTTATGCGAGTATGGAACGACCGTTGTCGGACTGGAAATGATGCGGTCTGTCAATGAAGAGAATGCAGAGGAGAACCGCAAGATACAGATCGTGAAGTCAGCGATCAGTACGCTTTCATTTTCTGAATTGGAAGCCATCATTCATATCTTTGATGAACTGGAGGGAGAGGAAGGAATCCTGGTAGCCTCCAAGATTGCAGATCGTGTAGGAATCACAAGATCAGTGATTGTCAATGCACTCCGCAAGTTTGAGAGCGCCGGCGTGATCGAATCCCGGTCATCCGGTATGAAGGGAACCTACATCAAGGTATTAAATGATGCTGTGTTTGATGAGTTGGACAAGGTCAGACGCAATAGTTAAACTGCATAGAGCAAGGATGGATGATAGTAAAAGGGACTTATGGACGACCGTAGGTTCCTTTTCTTTTTTTACAAATACTTGTGTCGGCCTTTAGAAAATGACACAATATCATGTAAAAAACACTTGTGTTTTCATAGATATAATTTATAATATAATAAGATTAGGCTAAGTATGTACCAAAAGGAGGTAGGAGCATGATCAATTCAAATGCCTTTAGTTATATCAATGTGCTAGATCGGGCAGCAGATGCCAGTTGGACGCGCGAGACGGTGATCGGCAACAATATCGCTAATGTTGACACGCCCGGCTACAAGAGACAGGATGTTGCATTTGAAGATGTCTTAAAGAGAGAACTCAAAAGTTCTAAGTATGATACCCTGCAAAAAGCCGTGGACAATGTGTCCTTAAACAAGTTGGAAGGCAGGACTTATACTGATTATGCGTCTTATTCCTACCGCTTGGATGGCAACAATGTAGATATTGATACAGAAAATGTGGAACTGGCATCGGAACAGTTACGCTATCAGACATTGACGTCTGCGGTCAGCAATGAATTTACCCGCATGAACACGGCAATGCAGACACCATAAGGAGGTAGACCATGGGATTATTTCAATCATTTGACATCTGCGCATCCGGCATGAGCGCACAGCGTTTCCGTATGGATACGATCGCAGAGAATATCGCAAATGTAAATACAACAAGGACCGAGGACGGGACGCCTTACAGGCGTAAGATCGTCACTTTTCAGGAAAAGGAGATCACACCGTCGTTTTCAGATATCTTATCTGATACCAAGAAGTTTCAGGGCAATGGTGTCAAGGTCGCTTCCGTGACAGAGGATTATGAGACTGATTTTACCATGGAGTATGATCCGTCCCATCCGGATGCGGATGAGAATGGCTATGTCTCTTATCCAAATGTCAATACGGTAACCGAGATGACCAATCTGATCGACAGCAGCCGCGCCTATGAGGCAAACACGACCGCTTTTAATGCCATGAAGTCTATGGTACAGGCGGGACTTAACATCGGTCAGTCATAATGCATTAGGAGAAAACAATGGACGTTACATCAGCAGCAGCCTTAAACGGGCTTTACAAGACAACCAACAATCAATCTTCGGTCCGGCAGGCAAACCAGACTTCGGCTACGGACGGCAGTTTTGACACTATTTTGAGCAATGCCATGAAAATGGTGGATGATACCAACAGTCTGCAGAACAATGCCTCTGCTGAGGCGGTATCCTTTGCTTTGGGAGAATCGGACAATGTGCACGATCTTTTGATCGCAGAGCGGAAGGCGAATCTGGCACTGCAATATACAGTTGCGGTCCGTAACCAGTTCATTTCCGGTTACAATACGATTATGAATATGCAGATCTAAAGAATAGAAGGAAGTAAGTCATGCCTGAGAGAATACAACAGATATTAAATCGAATAGTGGAGTGGTGGAAGAATTTTAGCACCAGACAAAAGGCGCTGATTATCAGTATCGCGGCTGTCGTTGCCGTGGCATTTTCCATCTTGGGATTTGTCATGACAAGACCGACCATGGTCAATCTGATCACTTGTGATTCGGCAAAACAGGCATCTTCTGTCAAGGATCTTTTAGACAGTAACAGTATCACTTATGAAGTTTCGGATGACGGTCTTACCTACACGGTCAAGCAGGAAGACCGTGCCAATGCGACCATCCTCCTGGGAAGCAATGACATCCCATCGGACGGCTACAGCATCAGTGATGCCATCGATGGAAGTTTTAGTACGACTGAGGCGGACAAGAACAAAAAGTACCAGTTATATTTAGAGGAAAAGATGGCGGATGATCTGGAGACCATTTCCAATGTATCCAAGGCATATGTGACCTTGTCCCTGCCATCAGATGACGGCACCATCCTTTCCAAGGATGAGGAGGCATACGCCAGCATCAATCTGCAACTGAGTGATGATATGAGCGAGGAGCAGGCGGCAGGTATCGCCCGTTATGTGGCAACGGCTTTGGGCAACAAGTCGACTGAAAATATCGAGATCATTGATGGAGACGGCAATACGCTTTTCTCCGGCGGAGATGAATCCTCGACTGCGGGAAAGGCATCTTCCAATCTGACAGTCCAGCAAAAGGCAGAAGCCAATGTGACAAGTGCGGTCAAGAGCGTTATCTTGGGTACCAATGTCTATGACAATGTAGAAGTGGGTATGAATCTGGATATGAATTTCGATCAGCAAAAGGTTGAGGACTATCATTACTATGTTGACGACGGACAGACACAGGGCTATCTGGACAGCCGTACCGAGTCTACTTCCGAATCGACCTCGGGTGCCGGCGGTACACCGGGTACCGATACCAATGATGATGATACGACCTATGTCTTGGAAGACGGTACGATCACTTCCTCTACGACTTCGGACATTACAGAGGACTATCTGCCGAGCGAGACGATCACGACAACGGAAAAGGCAGTCGGAACGATCGATCTGGACAATTCTTCCCTGACCGTTGTTGCAACCAACCGGGTGATCTACAACGAGGACAAGTTAAAGGCAGACGGAACGCTTGATAATATGACCTTCGATGAATTTGTGGCACAGAATTCTGACCGTGTAAAGACGGATGTGGATCAGGATTTTTATGATATGGTATCCAAAGCGACCGGTATCTCTACCGACAATATTTCCATTGTTGCCTATGAGATCCCGATGTTCCAGTATTCTGAGGGCAGTGGCAGAGACTGGACGGATTATTTACAGATCATCTTGGCAGTGCTGATCTTTGCAATGCTTGCTTTTGTGGTATTCAGAAGTATGCGCCCACAGCAGGAAGAAGCCCTTGCCGAGGAAGTTACCGTGGAATCTTTATTGGAGGCACAGGAAGACCAGTTGGATGATATCGGTTTCAATGAAAAGTCTGAGGCGAGAGTTCTGATAGAAAAATTTGTAGATGAAAATCCGGAGGCGGTAGCATCCTTGCTCCGCAACTGGTTAAATGATGATTGGGGTTAATTATGGCAAATGAAGAATTATCCGGTGTGCAAAAAGCGGCAATCTTATTGATCACATTAGGACCAGAAAAATCTGCGGACATTTTTAAACATTTAAAAGAAGATGAAATCGAAGAACTTACCTTAGAGATTGCCAATACACAGAGTGTATCTCCAAAATTAAAAGAGGACGTGATCAACGAATTTTATCAGGTCTGTCTGGCACAGCAGTATATCGCAGAAGGTGGTATCGGTTATGCCAAAGAACTTTTGGAGAAGGCACTGGGTGCTGATGAGGCAACACGTGTCATCACCAAGTTGACGGCTTCTTTGCAGGTAAGACCGTTTGAGTTTATACGAAAGACAGAGCCTTCACAGGTGCTCAACTTTATCCAGGATGAACATCCACAGACCATAGCCATGATCTTATCTTACCTGTCACCGGGACAGGCATCCATGATCTTGGGTGCTTTGGATCCGGACAAGCAGGCAGATGTGGCAAAACGTATTGCAACCATGGATCGTACTTCACCGGAAGTCATCAAGGAGGTGGAGCGCGTCTTGGAGCGAAAGTTATCATCCCTCATCAATCAGGATTACACGATCGCGGGTGGCGTGGATGCCATCGTAGCAATCTTAAATACCGTAGACCGTGGTACAGAAAAGCGTATCATGGAGTCCCTCGAGATCGAAGAACCGGAACTTGCCGACGAGATCCGCAAGAAGATGTTTGTATTCGAAGATATCCTGCTTCTGGACGACAGAGCCATTCAGCGTGTTATGCGTGATGTGGATAACAGTGATCTGAGTGTTGCCCTAAAGGGTGCCAACGAAGAAGTGCAGGCTGCAATCTTCAAGAATATGTCTTCACGTATGGCTACCATGATCAAGGAAGATATGGAATTCATGGGTCCTGTCCGTATGAAGGATGTCGAGGAAGCACAGCAGAAGATCGTTGGTATTATCCGCAAGTTAGAGGATTCTGCTGAGATCGTAATCTCCAGAGGTGGAGGTGACGAACTCGTTGTCTAATATATTATATCGTGTGCAGATGGCACCACAGGAAGAACAAAAGACCTGCGTCATCGACTCCAATGAACTGGTCGGAGAAAAGATCGAGGAGAGACGACGCGAAGAAAAAAAACGTCAGATGCAGGCACTGAATTCTGAGGATGCCTTTGTACCTATGGACGGGGAGTCACTGGATGAAGATACAGAATGTCTTGGCCAGCAGATGCCGGAGGAGGCAGAGGAAGCGGAGCCGGAGATAGACTATGTCGCACAGGCAAAAGAAGAGGCGGATGCCATTCTTTCTGAGGCGAGAGAGCAGGCAGATGCTATCCTGGCAGAGGCAGGAGAACAGGCAGATGCCATGCGGTCCCATGCCGAAGCCGAAGGACAAAAAGAGGGCTATGAGCAGGGCTTACAGGAAGCCGCTGCCAGACAGCGGGAATTAGAAAGCCGGATGCAGGCAGAAAAAGAGCAGTTGCAGGCGGACTACGACCAGAAACAAAAGAACATGGAGCACGAGTTGGTGGATGTGGTCTGTGATGTGGTAGAAAAAGTTTTTCTGGTGCAGTTTGGAGATAAAAAAGAGATCATCTTGCATGCCGTCGATCAGGCACTTGCCAACATAGAAGGCAGTAAGGAGTTTATGATCCGTGTCGGCGAAGCCAATCTGGAATTTTTACGTGCGCATAAAGAGGAGTTACAGGCAAAAGTAGGGCAGGACATGACTTTAGATATTGTCTTAGATCCGCTTTTGGATGAGACACAATGCATGATCGAGACCGATGGTGGACTTTTTGATTGTGGCATGGATACCCAGATGCGCAATCTGATCAAGGATATAAAATCCCTTAGTTAATGGAGATATAAGGTGGAAATTGATCGTAACAAATATTTAGCACTTACAAATGAAACATATTTTGACTGTCTGGGCCGCGTCACGAAAGTGGTGGGGCTCACAATTGAGTCTGTCGGACCGGATGCTAAGTTGAACGATCTATGCCGTATTTTTGTAGGAGGCGACCGTTCGCAGGCTGTCATGGCACAGGTGGTTGGATTTCGTGATAAGCATCTGCTTCTGACACCCTTTGACAGTGTCGATGGCATCGGTATTGGTGCGGTTGTTGAAAATACCAAGGCACCGCTTTCCATTCCGGTCGGGGACGAACTTCTAGGGCACACCCTAGACGGCATCGGACGACCGACGGATGCAGAGGACCTCTATCTGCCCCAGCATTATCCGGTCGACGCAACGCCGCCGGAGCCTATGAACCGTGAGATCATTTCACAGGTATTGCCGCTGGGCGTAAAGGCAGTGGACGGACTGATCACGGTCGGCAAAGGACAGAGAATCGGTATCTTTGCAGGATCCGGTGTTGGAAAATCTACCCTGATGGGTATGTTTGCACGAAACACCAAGGCAGATATCAATGTGATCGCCCTGATCGGCGAGCGTGGCCGTGAGGTACGTGAGTTCATCGAGAGGGACTTGGGATCGGAAGGCATGAAGCGCAGTGTCGTTGTGGTGGCGACATCAGACAAACCGGCGTCCATCCGTAAATGTGCGGCAAAGACGGCAACAGCGATCGCAGAATATTTCCGCGACCAGGGCAAGGATGTCCTTTTGATGATGGATTCGCTGACCCGTTTTTCCATGGCGCAAAGAGAAATCGGTCTTGCGGCAGGAGAACCGCCGGTAACAAGAGGTTATCCGCCGAGCGTTTATTCGGAGATGCCAAAACTCTTAGAGCGTGCCGGCAATTCCGATAAGGGATCGATCACCGGCCTTTATACGGTGCTTGTTGACGGCGATGATTTCAATGAACCGATTACGGATACGGCGCGTGGTATTTTGGACGGACATATTGTCCTTTCCAGAAAACTGGCACAGAAAAACCATTATCCGGCGATCGATGTCTTAGCAAGCATTTCCCGTGTCATGAGTTCGATTGCGACCAAGGAACATAAGACCATGGCGGGCAAATTAAAGAATGTCATGGCAACCTATCAGGAAGCGGAAGATCTGATTAATATCGGGGCTTACAAGGCAGGATCCAACAACAATATCGATTATGCGATCGAAAAGATAGATCAGGTCAATGCTTTCCTTTGCCAGAGTACAGAGGATAAGTTTGATTTTGACGAGGTAGTTGGCGCACTGGAGCAGATGTTCGGCGAGAGTGCATAGATATAGGAAGTGACGGCAGATGGCAAAATTCAGATATCGCATGCAGAATATTCTGGAAATCAAAGAAAAGATGGAAGAACAGGAAAAAGTGGCTTACGGTATCGCCAATGCAAGGCTTTTGGAGGAACAGGAAAAACTGCAAAAACTTTTTGTCCGCAAAGCCGGTTATGAAGCCAGATTAAAAGAACTAACAAGTGCGAAACTTGACATCGTAGAGATCCAGACCTGTAAGCGGGCAAGCGATTCCGTTAAATCCATGATCCGCGACCAGATGATCGCGGTACACACGGCACAGCGAAATCTGGAGATGGCAAGAAAGCGTTTGAATGAGGTCATGAAAGAGAGAAAGACCCATGAAAACCTCAAGGAAAAAGCATTTGAAGCCTTCAAAGAAGAATTGGCGGCAGAAGAAGGCAAGATGACGGATGAACTGGTAAGTTACACCTATCACAGCAAAGAAGAACAGGAGTAAAAGAATGGCAGACGAAAAGGAAGACAAGAAGGCAAAGAGACAGGCGGCAAAGGAAGCAAAGCGCGCCCGTAAGAAAGAAAAGAAAGAAGAAAACGGCGAAGAGGAAGAAGAAACCTTAGGCGGTAAAGTCCTGATCGGCGTTGTGGCTGTCTTTATCGTATTATTGTGGCTTTTGATCTTGGGATTGCTGGTAAAGATGGATGTCGGCGGTTTTGGCTCGACCGTCTTATATCCGGTTCTAAAGGATGTACCTGTGATCAATAAGATCCTGCCGGATGTGCAGGAATATGCAAAAGAGGACGAAGCCTATGCCTATGATTCTGTTGAGGATGCGGTAAAGCGCATCAAGGAACTGGAGAAGGAACTGGCGGATGTCAAGGCAAGCAAGGATGACTCGGATGCCCATGTGGCAGATTTAGAGGCGCAGTCACAGGAACTGCAGAACTATAAAGAAAACGAAGCCGCTTTTGAAGAAGAAAAAGAAAAATTCTATCAAGAGGTTGTTTTTTCGGACAATGCACCCGATATAAGTGCATATAAGGAATATTATGAGAGTATCGAGCCGGAAAAGGCAGAAGAGATATACAAGCAGGTGGTAGAACAGTTGCAGGAAGATGAACAGATCAAGTCTTATGCATCGACGTATTCTTCCATGAAAGCCAAACAGGCAGCTGCTATTTTTGATACAATGACAGATGATCTGCCATTGGTAGGCAAGATACTTTGGGCTATGGATGCCCAATCCAGAGGTGATATTCTGGGAGCCATGAATGCGGATACGGCTGCGGCTGTGACCAAGTTGATGGAGCCTTAAGAATATATAGTCTCATCTTATGAGACAGGTACATTGATAACTGCATATGGAAGGAGGAAGATGCCATGACAAGCACAGGAATAGCAAATATCCTGATGCCGACGGCTACGGTGGCAAATGCCAAGCAGACGAGTGCAAAAGACGCATCCGGTGGAGATTTCCGGCAGATGATGCAGATGCAAAAAAGTTCTGCAATAGCACCACAGGTAGTACAAAGTGCAGGCAATGCCGGTAAGATTGAACGTGCTCCGCAGATGGAGAACAAGCGGTCTGATGTATCACTTGCAAAGCAGGATGATAAAGGCATGGCCCAGACAAAGGACGTCAAAGACAAGACCGATGCTTTTGCAAAGGATGTCAAAGATGCTATCAAGGACGAATTGGATGTGACAGATGAGCAGATTGAAAAAGCCATGGAAGATCTGGGATTACAATTTCTTGATCTGACAGATCAGTCGAATCTGGCAGCATTGGTAACAAAGTTGTCCGGCAGTGAGGATTCCGCAAGTCTTCTTGTAAGCGATGCTTTCCCACAGATCGTTTTAAAAGTGAATGATCTGGCTGGTGGACTGCAGGAAGATCTTGGAATATCTATGGAAGACTTACAGCAGATGGCAGAACTGGTAACGACCGATGTGGAGGAAGCAGGAACGACAGACAATCTGCATGAACCTGCCAAGGCAACAGAGGGGACAGAAGAAACCATGCAAAAGACAGAGGACGTCAAAGATACGGTGGTAGCCGAAGAGGCGACCGAGAAGGTAGAGATCCCGACAGAGGAAACGATCGAACCGACTAAGACGGACGAGACAGACGAACTTGTAACAGCAGGTTCCAAGGATGTGACGACCGAAAAGCAGACCGATCAGGGGCAGGAAGATGCCACAGATCAGGACACAGATGCTTTTTTAAAACAGCAGACAAAAACTGAGATCCATCCGACTCAGGATCTGACACCGATGCAGGCAGAAAGTCCGATTACGGAATTTGCCTCGCACATGGAACCGACCGTAGAACTGCCTACAGGAGAAAGCGTTTCCGTTCAGTCCATCATCGACCAGATCGTTGAGGCAAGCCGCACAACGATGGATGGCGATAAGACGACGGTTGAGATGCTTTTGCACCCGGAGGGGCTGGGAAAGGTCTTGATGGAAGTGACCGAGGAAAATGGTCAGGTCAAGGCTCATATCTACACACAGAATGAGCAGGTCAAGGAAGCCTTGGAAAATCAGATGTTCCAGTTAAAAGAGCAGATGAACCAGTCACAGACCAAGGTACAGTCTGTAGAGATTTCCGTGGGAACCCATGAATTTGAGAGAAATCTGGAAGCCGGTCAGCAGAATCAGGAACAGGGACAGGAAGGACAGAATCAACGTCCGAAAAGGATGAGAAACCTGAATATGAATGATCTGGATGATCTACAGGGACTCATGACACAAGAGGAAGAATTAGTAACAAAGATGATGCGGGATCAGGGTAACACCGTCAATTACACCGCATAGGAATATGAGAAAGGAGGAGATTTATGGCACTTGTACAGGAGATTAAAGATGGTAAAGTGGTCGATAGCAGCGCAAGTCAGTCAAAAAAGACAGACACGGACAGCAAGTCCAACACCTATGACAAGGAGATGTTTTTAAAGTTACTGGTTGCGGAAATGCAGTATCAGGATCCACTGGAACCGACAAGCAATACAGAGTATGTATCCGAACTTGCATCTTTTTCACAGATCGAAGCCGTACAGTCCGTACAGAGTCAGATGTCTACGATCGAGGCAAACTCATTGGTCGGAAAGTATGTTATCTTACTGGATGACGATCAGTACATTTCCGGAAAAGTAGATTATGTGATGACGGAAGACAATAAGATGTTCTTATCTGTGAACAACAAATTATACAGTATTGATAAACTGGATAGTGTTTGCGATGACGATTATTATGAAGGCGTGCTCAGTGCACAGACTTTTGCCGATATGATCAAGAAACTGCCGACGGTCTACACACTTACGACAGCGGATGAGGACAAGATCAAGGAAGCAAGACAGTTCTATGATGCAATGACAGATTCACAGAAATCATTTGTTTCTGCTGACACGGTCAAGTCACTGGAGAAACTGGAAGAACGTTTACAGGCACTCAAAGATGCAGAAGCAGAAGCCGGTAAGGACAGTACAGATGATACGACCACATCCGATGATACAACTACTGCAACAGAGTAAGGAGCGTGATGCAAATGAATCCGATCAACAATTCCTTTACCTCGATCGAGCAGGTCACCGGTCAGTATCTCAAGACGCAGGATAATAAGACAAAAGAAAAGACCACAGGACTTTCCTTTGAAGATGTATTACGACAGCAGATGGGTGGCACGGCAGAGTCGACATCAGAACTCAAGTTTTCCAAGCATGCCAATATGCGCCTGGAACAAAGAGATATCGCTTTATCCGCAGACCAAAGCCAGCGCTTGGAAGCAGGAGTGGCAAAAGCCAGTGAAAAAGGAATAAAAGAATCCTTGGTTATCGTTGATTCTTTGGCATTTATTGTAAATGTCCCGAATCAGACAGTAGTAACCGCAATGGATCAGACAGAGTCTGACGAAAATGTATTTACAAATATAGACGGAGCTGTAATTATTTAGCCGGACCTTATGGAGGCTAATGCCGTTGACTGACAGATACGGCAAGACAGCGATTAGGAGGTCATTTATTATGATGAGAGCATTGTATTCTGGTGTGTCAGGACTGAAAACACATCAGACCAAGATGGATGTTATTGGTAATAACATCTCAAATGTCAACACAGTTGGCTTTAAGGCGTCTTCTACGACGTTTGCTGATATTATGTATCAGACAACATCAGGGGCTACGGCAGCCACGGCAACGACCGGTGGTAAAAATGCCATGCAGATAGGTCTTGGTGTTTCTACCGCAGCAACAAAGGTTAGCATCACTTCTTCCGGTGCAGCACAGTCCACAGGCGATGCTATGGATATCCGCCTGACCAACGGAAGTTCTACCAATTTCTTTATCGTAAATAATGGAACAGAAAATCTCTTTACAAGAGCAGGATCTTTCTACTTAGATGGTGCGGGAAACCTTGCCATGACATCAACCGGTTATACCGTTATGGGCTGGCAGGTAGATCCTCTGACAGGGGATATCCGCAAGGATACCGTATCTGCCCTTCGTATCATGCAGGCAGATAATATGACAAGCGCACCTGAGGCAACAACAAAGGCAAACGTTTCCGGATTGATCGATAAGAACGATACCAACGTGACCAGCGATGCAGGTTATGTCCGTACTTTATCCTTCTTTGATAATCTGGGATATTCTTATACTGCAAAATTTGCATACAAGGCAGTTGATACGGATGCCGGTACATATTCCGTGGAACTGACCAATATTTATGACAGTGATAACAATGATATCCTTGCTGAGTGGCTGGATAAGCAGGGGGTGGACGCAGCCGGCAGTGATGCCCTTGACCAGATCTTCGGTAACGACACCACAGCGGTAAAATCCTTCTCCGTAAGCAAGAATTATACCTTGGACAACTCTACCAATCCGGCAAGCATTACCTATACGGAAAATGGTACGACCTATACCATGGTCACAGGTGCAGACGGCGCACCGGTCACCGTAGGCGGTGAACTGGGCTACAACTTTACGGATGGCGCCGGCAACCAGACCTTCCGTTCCATTGCAGATATCTATGGTATCGATGCAGATACGGCAGCATCCGGAACACTGGCAGTAGATACGACAACCGGTATGTTGAACCTGACCTATGATACGACAAATTATACTTTGCAGTTTAATACCAGCGACGGAACTTTCCGTTTTATCGATTCTGCAGGAACGACATCTGTTTCATTAAATATGTCACTTCTGGGTGATAACTTTGAGGATATTTCCATTGACTTCAGCCATCTTTTAAACCAGAACCATGGTGGAAGTTCTACAGCAGAGTTTGAAAAAGGCGCTGCAGAAAAGGCAACCGACGGAACCGGAAAGAAACTCGGACAATTGACTGGTGTATCAATTGATGGAACCGGAAAGATTTATGGTTCTTATGATAACGGTAATACTGTTCTTTTGGGACAGATTCCGGTAGCGCAGTTTGCAAATGCATCCGGTCTGGAAAGCCTTGGTAATAACTGTTATGGAACAACATTAAACTCCGGTGATTTCGATGGTATTGGTGTTGAGGTTACAGCAGATGGCGGCAGCATGACAACAGGACAGCTGGAAATGTCTAATGTTGATCTTTCTGAGCAGTTTACAGATATGATTACGACACAGAGAGGTTTCCAGGCAAATTCACGAATTATTACAACTTCGGATACATTGCTGGAAGAACTGGTTAATCTGAAACGATAATGTATAAAAAATAGCCTGCTATAAAGTGGGCTTTTTTTTATTTAAATTTTCGCAATTTGTGTAGAAATATGATAAATAAATGGAATTACAAGTAGACAAGATAGATAAAATTTAGTAAGATTAAATAAACGTGTAACTATGGGTTTTTGTGTGAAAAACACAAGATATAGTATTTTATATGTAAGGCGGTGAATAGTTTGGATATAGCATCGTTAGTCGGTCTGATCTTAGGCGTGGTCATGGTTGTCTTTGGTATTTTGTCGTCCGGCGGTAATATTGTCGAGGACTTTATGGATCTTCCATCAGTTATTATTACAATTGGTGGTTCCTTAGCGGGTACCTTGGCATCCCATAAGCTGGCAGATTTTATCAGCGGCCTAAAGGGTATTGGACTGGCGATGAAAGAACCATCCGTAGGTGATGCATCGGAAGTCATATCCAATATTATCAATTTATCCAATATATCTCGAAAAGAAGGCCTTTTGGCATTGGAAGAAGCGACACACGATATGGATGATGAGTTCTTGAAAAAAGGTATCAATCTGGTTGTTGATGGTACGGATCCGGATCTTGTGCGTGGTATTTTGGAAACAGATTTGATTAATCTGGAAGCAAGACATAAAAAGGTTATTGGTTTCTGGGAGAAATGGGCAGAACTTGGTCCAGCCTGGGGTATGATTGGTACGTTGATTGGTCTGGTAAATATGTTGAAGAACTTAACAGATTCATCTTCAATCGGACCGAATATGGCGGTAGCACTTTTGACAACATTGTATGGTTCCTTGATTGCAAACTGGCTGGCAGGTCCGACAGCAGCAAAGTTAAAAGTGAACAATGATATGGAAATAATGATGCGAGAGATTACCGTAGAAGGTCTTTTATCTATTCAGGCAGGAGAGAACCCTCGTGTTATCGAAGAAAAACTCAAGTCATTCCTAGCACCATCTGACCGAGATAATGCCGGTAGTGAAGACGGAGGTGAGGCATAATGGCAAAACCAAAACAGGAGGATCCGCCAAAAGGTTCCCCGGCGTGGATGTCGACCTTTAGTGATCTGATGAACTTGCTGTTATGCTTCTTTGTGTTGCTGTTTTCTATGTCAACAGTCGATACAGAAAAGTTTGAAATGGTCGTGCAGTCTTTGCAGAGTACCTTTAGTATTTTACCGTCGGGCGGTTCGACGATCGGAGATGGCGAATTGATATCTTCCGGTGTGAGCATGCTGGAAAAGTTTGATATTTATTTCAATTCATCCTCAGCCCTTCCTAAGGGAGACGAGGAACCGGATGATTCGGTTACGAATCCGGATACGACGGTGACGACAGAAGAAGCGCAGGAGACACTGGAAAATGCCGGGCTTACGGAAAGTGAGCAGATGGCAGAACAGGTCAGCCGTCTTTTGCAATCCTATGGTCTTGAGAATCAGGTGGATGTAGAGTTCAATGAATACTACACGCTGATCAATTTAAACGGAGCCCTGCTCTTTAATTCCGGTGAGGCGACTATCCGGGAGGAAGTTCTTCCGGTCATGGAAAAGATCGCCGTGATCCTTAATAACTACACCAATAATCTGATCGAGATCGAAGGCCACACGGATAATGTGCCACCGGCGGCAGGAGAGCAGTATAGTGACAATGATATCCTTTCCATGTACCGTGCCTTGAATGTGGCAAATTATATCCGGGACAATACGACACTGGATCCGGCACATATCAAGTCATCCGGCAGAGGATCTTACGTGCCGATCGCAGACAATTCGACAGCAGAAGGACGAGCAAAGAACCGAAGGGTAGAGATCAAGATCTACAATTCGCTTAATTCAGAATCTTTAAATAATTAGAGAGGTCAATCATGAAGAAAAATCTTATTACTGTTATTACATTAGCACTCGTGGTTGTCAATTTGGTACTCACCGTGATCCTGACGATCACGATTTTGCCGGAGACACAAAAAGCAAATGAACTGATCACTAAGGTATGCAGCGCCATTGATCTGGATCTGGAGTCCGGCAGTGCGACCAGCAACGCCAATATCCCGATCGACCAGATCGAGGTTTATAATATTGATGATGAACAGACCATCAACCTTAAGCAGGATGGGGACGGCAAGGATCATTTCGCTATGATCACCGTATCTATCTCCATGGATACCAAGAACAGTGATTATAAGGAGCTTAAGCCACAGGTCGAAGAAAAGGTCAATCTGATCAAGGGCGACATCAACAACATTGTTTCACAATATACGATAGACGAGATCAAGAATAATCAGTCAGCAGTTCAGGATGAGATCTTGAAAGATCTTCAAAAGATGTTTGGGTCTGATTTTATTGTAGCGGTAGGATTCCCAACGGCACAATATCAGTAAAAAGGAGAAATTTGCAGTGGGTGGTGAGAATACTTGAGCGATATACTTTCCCAAAATGAAATAGACAACTTATTACAGGCACTGAGCAGTGGTGAAGTAGATGCTGAAGAGATCAAGGCAAGCAGCGAGAAGCAGGTCAAGAACTATGACTTCTCCAGACCATCCAAGTTTTCCAAAGAACATTTACGAACCCTTGAGATTATTTTTGAACATTATGGCAGATTACTGTCTACCAACCTTCCGGTCTACTTGCGCAAGAACATACAGGTAGAGGTGATGAATTCGGAGGCAGTTACCTATATGGAATTTTCCAATTCCCTTTCCAATCCGGTCTTGCTTGGTATTGTCAACTTTGAACCCTTAGAGGGAAATATCATTGTAGAAATGGCATCCAAGTTGGGATATGCGATCGTGGATCGTATGTTAGGAGGCGAGGGAGAACCGCTTGATAAAGTACGAGAGTTTTCCGAGATCGAACTTCTGATCATTGAACGTATCATGACTGCCTGCGTACAGTTATTGCGTGAGCCTTGGACCAATGTTTTGGATGTACATCCGCGCTTGGAGCGTATTGAGACCAACTCCCAGTTTGCGCAGATCATTTCTCCATCGGAAATGATCGCGATCGTGACGATCAGCATCAAGATCGGGGATGTGGAAGGTTTTATGAACATCTGTCTTCCGTATATTACCCTAGAGCCTGTCATGGACAAGTTAAACACCAAGTTCTGGTATTCCAACATGCAGGAGCGGGTGGAGATGGAGTATGCAGACACCATCGAGTCTTTGATCGCAAAAGCGATCGTTCCGGTCAAGGCGATCCTTGGCAAAAGCGTGATCTCCGTTAACGATTTTTCGGGTTTGCAGGTGGGAGACATCATCCGCCTGAATACCAAGGTCAATCAGGAATTGGATGTCTATGTCGGAGATATCAAGAAATTTACTGCACTTCCCGGCGCAACCGGAGAAGATTATGCAGTTAGAATAACATCAGTCATAAGAGAGGAGCAGGAATAAATGAGTGACGGCGTATTATCCCAGGAAGAGATCAACGCCCTCCTGAGTGGTGGGATACCGGATGCTGACACGTCTGACGCGGCAGCAGGTGAAGAACTCACACCGGATGAAGTTGATACCATTGGTGAGATTGCCAATATCAGCATGGGAACGGCAGCGACAACACTGTTTTCCTTAGTAAATAAAAAAGTCGAAATTTCAACGCCCGTTGTTTCCATGGGAACGTGGGATGAGATTGTAGATAAATATGAAAAACCATGTGTTTTGGTACGAATCGCTTATACCAAAGGATTAGATGGAAGCAATATCTTAGTCTTACGGGAAAATGACGTAAAAATCATTACGGATCTGATGATGGGAGGCGATGGCTCAAACACAGATGGTGAGATTACAGAGCTGTATTTGAGTGCAATCAGTGAAGCTATGAACCAGATGATGGGATCTTCTGCAACATCGATGTCATCCATGCTAAATACCATGATTGATATCAGCCCACCATCCTCAACCTTGATGGATCTGCAGGATACAACCGATGGAGGAGAAATCGAAGATTTTCTGGAGGGAAGATTCGTTAAGATTACCTTTAAAATGCTGATTGGTGATTTGGTGGATAGTGAGATTATGCAGTTGTATCCGGTATCACTTGCCAAGGAGATGTGCAGTAACATCATGTCGAATATGGAGAGCGATACGGCATCGACCGTGGATGATGACATGCCGACACCGCAGCCGGAACCGGCATCACAGCCACAGGCGGCACCACAGACCCCACCGCAAGCGCAGGGGCAGATGCAGGAACAAGCCATGCTAGGGCAGACCCCACCGCCGCAACCAATGCCGGATATGGGAACGTCAGGCGGACAGCCATATATGCAACAGCCATATATGCAACAGCCATATATGCAGCAACCATATCCACCACAACAGCAGGTCAATGTGCAGCCTGCACAATTCCAACCTTTTGCCGGCAATTATCAGGCACCATACCAGCCGGAAAATATAGATCTGATCATGGACGTTCCATTGGAAGTGACTGTCGAGTTAGGCAGGACACACAAATCCATTCAGGATATTTTGGATTTTGCACCGGGAACGATCATAGAATTAAACAAGATCGCCGGCGAACCGATCGACGTATTGGTCAATGGTAAATACGTTGCAAAAGGTGAAGTAGTAGTCATTGAAGAATCTTTCGGTATTCGTATTACCGAGATAATGAAATAAGAGATAAAAAGGAGAGTAAGAGATGGCAAAAAATATTTTAATTAGTGATGATGCTGCGTTTATGAGAATGATGATCAAGGATATCTTGACAAAGAATGGTTACAACGTTGTAGGCGAAGCTGAAAACGGTAAGGTAGCAGTTGACAAGTACACGGAGTTGAAGCCGGATCTGGTGCTTATGGATATTACCATGCCGGAGATGGATGGTATCGAATCCTTAAAGGCAATCCGTGCAAAGGATCCAAATGCCTGCGTTATCATGTGTTCTGCAATGGGTCAGCAGGCAATGGTTATCGAGGCAATTCAGTCAGGTGCCAAGGACTTTATCGTAAAGCCGTTCCAGGCAGAGCGTGTTCTTGAAGCCGTAAAGAAGGTTATTGGTTAAGAATGATTTTACTATCATCGACAGGTGAGAATATCTTTCAACTGATCATTGTACTTTTTTGTTTTTTAATCGTTCTGGCATTGACTTACTATGTGACTCGATGGATTGCTGGTTACCAGAAAAGCCAGAGCATCAGCAAGAACCTTTCGGTTGTTGAGACCTTGAAACTGACGACCAATAAGTACATACAGTTGATACAGGCAGGCAAGGACACCTATTATGTCATTGCCATCGGCAAGGACGAGATCACAGTCTTGGGACAACTCAGCGGAGAGCAGTTAAAAGAAATGCCTTCCCAGAATATGACGATCCCGACGGCTAAGGGCGATTTTGCCGATGCCTTACAAAAGTTCAAAGAACATTTACCGAAGAAGTAGACATGAATATGAAAAACAAATTAAAAAAAGGATATTGTATCTTTAGTCTGATCCTGGCAACCTTTGCCATCTGTGTCAGCGTCTGGTATGCCAGTGGCAGTACAGTCTATGCGTCTTCCTACGGAGCAACGGACAATGCACCAAATTCCAGTGACTGGGTCACAGGCAAGGGCGGGGTATCATTGACCTTGGATTCAGATTCCGGATCTTTATCCGCAAATGTGCGTATTTTACTGGTCATAACGATTCTGGCTTTAGCACCGTCCATACTGATCATGTTGACCTCTTTTACCAGGATCATCATTGTCCTGCATTTTGTTCGATCCGCGATCGGTACGCAGACATCGCCACCCAACCAGATTTTGATCGGGCTGGCATTGTTTTTGACATTCTTTATCATGTGGCCGACCTTTACGCAGATCAATGAAAATGCCATTACACCGCTGGACAATGGAGAGATCACACAGGAAGAGGCACTGGATCGTGCCGTGGAGCCGATCCGTAATTTCATGTACGGACAGACGCAGGAAAAGGATCTCAAACTCTTTTGTGAGATCTCAGATACGACCTATGAAGATTATGATGATATCCCATTTGTTGTATTGGTTCCGAGTTTTATCTTAAGCGAACTGCGTACAGCCTTTATTATCGGTGTTGTGATCTATATCCCGTTTATCGTGATCGACATGGTCGTTTCGTCCGTGTTGATGTCCATGGGTATGATGATGCTGCCGCCGACGACCATCTCCCTGCCGTTTAAGATACTTTTATTTGTGCTGGCAGATGGATGGAATCTTGTCATTGGCGGACTGGTCAAGACATTTTACTGATAAATAGAAAGAGAGCGTGATTTTTGTGACAGAAGGACAGGTATTGGATATTGTCAGAGATGCGATCTACAATATCATCATATGTGCGGCACCGTTGCTTTTGATCTCTTTGATCGTCGGTCTGATCGTCAGTATTTTTCAGACCGTTACCTCCATTCAGGAACAGACGCTGACCTTTGTACCAAAGATCGTTGCCGTATTCCTGGGAATGCTGATCTTTGGTGCTTTTATATTGACAACATTGACAGATTACATGACGGAATTGTGGACAAACTTCAGCACGTTTTTAGGCTAGTTTTGGTATGTTACAATATACATTTGATATAAGTACATTTGAATATTTTTTACTGATATTGGTACGGATTTCCTGCTTTGTGTTTGTAGCACCTTTTTTTGGCGCGAAGGAAGTACCGGGGAGGGTAAAGATCGGATTATCTGCATTTGTGGCAATTCTTGTTTTTTATGCCGTCCCGGTAGAACATACAGCATACACCTCGGAAGTCGGTTATGCCATATTGGTGCTCAAAGAGGGAATTACAGGATTGCTGATCGGTTTCGCGGCATATATTTGTAATTCCATTATTTTATTTGCAGGTACGATCATTGATATGGATATCGGGCTTTCCATGGCTATGGTATTTGACCCGACGACAGGCAGCCAGGTCAGTATCACGGGAAATTTATATTCTTACTTTATCCTCTTGCTTTTGATCGTTTCCAATATGCATCAGTATATCCTGCGTGCGCTGATCGATTCGTTTCAGTTGTTTCCGCTGGGAGGAGCACAGTTTCAGATGGACTCCTTGCTTGCCTCCATGGTGCAGTATTGTACGGATCTTTTTGTCATTGGATTTCGTATTGTTTTGCCGGTCTTTGCCTGCATGATGATTCTCAACAGTATCTTGGGTATCATGGCAAAGGTGGCACCACAGATGAATATGTTCGCCGTTGGTGTCCAGTTGAAACTCCTGCTTGGTCTGGCAGTTTTGTTCATCACGACGTTTTTATTACCGGACATTGCCAATTTTATTTTTAAAGAGATCAAAGTCATGACAGTGTCATTTATAGAAGGAATGTATTAACTTGAAGGAAGACAAAGTGTTACTTCTGTCTTATGACCTGCAATGGTTCGCGCAGGACGGACCGGGCGGAGAAAAGACAGAACCGGCGACTTCAAAAAAATTAAAAGATGCCCGTGAAGAGGGTAAGGTTGCCCGAAGCCAGGAATTAAACTCGGCGGCAATGCTGATCGCTTTATTCCTGTCTCTGCGTATCTTTGTGTCCTATCTGGGTGAGGGCTTTATCAGTGTCTTTCACCTCTTTTATGGGATGATACCGGATGTCGTCGATACCCAGCGGGATGGCATGACTGTACAGGCGGCGAGCGGACTTTTGAACCAGGGCTATCTGCAACTGCTCCGTCTGGCAGCCCCTTTTTTGGCGGCAGGCCTTGTGGTTGCCATTGTGATCAGTATCGTACAGGTCGGCTGGCAGGTATCGACCAAGCCTTTAGAGCCCAAACTGGATAAGTTTAATCCGGTCAATGGCTTCAAGCGTATTTTTTCCAAAGATTCGCTTTTTAACCTTTTGATGTCCATCCTAAAGATCGTACTGGTCTTTTATGTGGCATATACCTGCATCAAGGGACAGGCAAATAATTTATTCATCTTATACGAGATACCGCTCAACCAGGCGATCTCTTTGATCGGCGATATCATCATAGATACAGGACTCCGTATCAGTCTTTGCTATCTGGTGGTAGGGCTGGCTGATTATATTTACCAGCGCCATCGTTTTAACGAAGACATGAAGATGACCAAACAGGAAGTCAAGGATGAATATAAAAATACCGAAGGTGATCCGCAGATCAAAGGGCAGCAGAGGCAAAGGATGCGTGAAGCATCCCAGCGTCGTATGATGCAGGATGTTCCCAAGGCAGATGTCGTTATCACCAACCCGACCCATATTGCGGTAGCCATCCGCTATGATGCAGAGATTGAAAATGCACCGACGGTGGTCGCAAAAGGTGAGGATTATCTGGCGGCAAAGATCAAAGAAACCGCCAAGGAAAACGGTGTGGAGATTATGGAAAACAAACCGCTTGCCAGAGCGCTTTATGCGACGGTCGAGGTGGGAGAGCAGATTCCACCGGAGTTGTATCAGGCAGTGGCAGAGATCCTTGCGCTGGTTTACAGTAAAAGATAAATAGTTTAAGATAAGATGAGATGAGATATACGATGGAAAGGAGAAAACGGAATGGATCTATCCGGTGTTAAAAAAACCGATATCGGCGTTGCAGCATATCTATTGGCGGCAATTATTTTCTTCATTGTTCCGATTCCTTCTATATTATTGGATGTTATGCTGGCGCTCAATATTTCCGTCGCATTGATCGTTCTGATGAATGTCTTGTTTGTGCGGGAAGTTTTGGATATGTCCTTTTTCCCGACCCTGCTTTTGTTTACGACGATCTTTCGTATTTCCCTAAACGTTTCATCTACCCGTCTGATCCTAAGTACGGGTTCGCCGGGAAATGTCGTTGAGACGTTCGGACAGTTCGTTGGTGGAGGCGATCTGGTGATCGGTGCCATCATCTTTATTGTCCTTATCATTGTGCAGTTCATGGTTATCAATAAGGGTTCTGAACGTGTTGCTGAGGTTTCTGCCAGATTTACGCTGGATGCTATGCCGGGTAAACAGATGGCGATCGATGCAGACTTAAATACCGGAGCCATTACCGAAAAGGAAGCGCGCGAGAGAAGACAGAAGTTACAGGATGAATCCTCCTTCTTTGGCTCTATGGATGGTGCGACAAAGTATGTCAAGGGAGATGCGACAGCAGGTCTTTTGATCACTTTTATCAATCTGATCGGAGGAACCTTAATGGGAGTCATGCGAAGTGGTATGGATTTTACGAGTGCCATCCAGCAATATGGTCTGTTGACGATCGGTGACGGACTTTGCTCCCAGATTCCATCGCTTTTGATCTCATTGGCAACCGGTATCTTAGTTACCAAGGGATCCAAAGAAGCCGATTTCAGCGGCGTTTTGATCAAACAGTTATTTGGTATTCCAAAGGTACTTTATATTGTTGGTGCATCTATGATCTTTTTGGGTCTGGTAACACCGCTGAACCCGGTCTTGTTCGGTGCCTTTGGTGCAGCATTTTTGATCTCCGGCTATTCGATCTCCAAGAGTATCGGTGAGGAGAGCATCGAGGAAGAAGTCGCGGCAGAGGAGTCCGAGGCAGAGGAGATCCGCAGACCGGAGAATGTCGTTTCCCTTTTGCAGGTGGATCCGATTGAACTGGAATTTGGCTATGGAATCATACCGCTTGCGGATGTCAATCAGGGCGGGGATCTTCTGGATCGTGTCGTTATGATCCGAAGACAGATCGCGCTGGAACTTGGTACGGTTGTGCCGATCATCCGTCTGCGCGATAACATCCAACTCAATCCGAATCAATATATCATCAAGATTAAAGGTATTCAGGTGGCAGAGGGCGAAATCCTTTTTGACCACTATATGGCGATGAATCCGGGTTTTGTGGAGGAGGAGATCAACGGAATTCCGACTTTTGAGCCGTCCTTCCATCTGCCGGCGATCTGGATCACAGACAGCCAGAGAGAACGTGCGGAAAGTCTGGGCTATACCGTAGTCGATCCGCCGTCTATCATTGCAACACATCTGACAGAGGTGATCCGCAGCCACATCGCAGAACTTTTGAGCCGTCAGGATGTGCAGAATCTGGTCAACAATCTCAAAGAGAGCAATCCGGCACTGGTGGACGAACTTACACCAAAACTGCTGGGTCTTGGCGAGATCCAGAAGGTCCTGCAGAATCTCTTAAAAGAGGGGATTTCCATCCGCGACCTGCTTTCTATTTTTGAAGTGCTTGCTGACCATGCAGCGACAACCAGAGATACCGATGTCCTGACAGAATATGTCCGTCAGGGCTTAAAACGTGCAATCTCCAGCCGTTACTTTGTGCCGAATGAAGTGACCTCCTGCATTACGCTGGATCCAAAGGTAGAGCAGGATATCATGGCATCCATCAAGCAGACGGAGCAGGGAGCATATCTGACCTTAGATCCGGAACGCATCCGTGCCATTATGGATTCTTTGCAGGCAGAGATCGCAAAGTTCGAGGAGACCGGCAAGACACCGATTGTTGTGACATCACCAATCGTGCGTATGTATTTTAAGAAAATGACAGAAGATTATGTAAAGGATCTGATCGTGGTTTCATATAATGAGATCGACTCCGATGTTGAATTACAATCAGTGGGGATGGTGACAGGATAAGATGACCATTAAAAAGTTTCAGGGAAAAACAAAAGAAGAAGCGATCGCTCTGGCAAAAGAGGAAATGGGCGCATCGGTTGTGATCATGAATGTAAAGGAAGTGCGGCAAAAGGGCTTTCTTGGCATTTTCAAGGGCAGCATGTACGAGGTGACAGCCGCACTGGAAGATGATGTCATGCCACAGCCTTCCTTTAGCATACCGCCGGCACCGTCAGCCAGACCGGCATCCCATGGCTTTGATGCCGTTGCAGATGAGGAGATCTCCCTACGCGATCTGGAAAGTCAGGAAACGGCTGACAATCGTATGGAGACACCAAAGGCAAGTCTGCGTGCAGCAAAGGCAGAACCGGTTCAAAAAGACTTGTCCGGTGATACCATGGCATTAAAAGAGGCATTTGCCGCTGTCAACGAGGTCATGGAAAAGAACGGACACAAACCGATCGCTCCGCTTCGTGAATCACAGGCGGCGCAAATGGTAGCCGAGCCAAAGGCAGAGGAATTCCGTCCGCTTTCTTCCGTGGAATTTGTAGAAGATTTAGGATCAGAGAGAGACGAGCAGAGCCATCAGTTCTTTAAAGTCTTATATAAGGTTTTATTGGATAATGAAGTGGATGAGATCTACATCAATCAGTTCATGGATGATCTGGATCGTGTGTCCCACAGCACCAACGGGCTGGACTATCTGATCTCCAGTGTCTACCAGAAGATGATCTTAAAGTTGGGACAGCCGGAAGTGATCTCGCTGACCAAGAACAAGCCCAAGGTCGTATTTTTTATCGGACCGACAGGTGTAGGCAAGACAACGACCATTGCTAAGATCGCATCGCGTTTTAAAGTAGAGCAGGAAAAAAAGGTGGCACTTCTTACCGCCGATACCTATCGTATCGCGGCGGCGGAGCAGTTGCGCACCTATGCCAATATCTTGGATACTCCTTTATCCATTATCTATACACCGGAAGATATTGGAAAAGAGATCGAAAAATTTGCAGATTATGATCTGGTACTGGTGGATACCGCAGGATTTTCACACAAGAATGATGGGCAGAGAGAAGATATGAAACGTCTGCTGAAAAATCTTCCGGCACAATACGAAAGACAGATCTATCTAGTCTTAAGTGCGACCACAAAGTACAAAGACCTCATCGAGATCACAGATATCTATGATGAATTCTGCGATTTCCATCTGATCTTTACCAAGTTGGACGAAACCAGTGCATATGGTAATATATTAAATATCAAGTTGCACACGGGAGCACAGCTTTCCTATGTGACAACAGGCCAGAATGTGCCGGATGACATTGAGGTCGTCGATACACAAAAACTGGTAAAACTCTTGTTGGGAGGCAGATAAATATGGATCAGGCCGAACAATTAAGAAATGTTATCAAACAAAAAAATCAAAATAATATTGGCAATGCCCGCGTGATCACGATCACCAGTGGCAAGGGGGGCGTTGGCAAATCCAATATGGCGGTAAACCTGGCGATTATGTTCCGTAAGATGGGGCAGCGTGTCATTATTCTGGACGCGGATTTTGGACTCGCCAATGTCGAGGTCATGTTTGGAACGGTACCAAAATACAATCTGAGTGATCTGATCTTTGGCGGGAAAAGCATCCGTGAGATCATCACGACAGGACCTATGGATATCGGTTTTATCTCGGGTGGATCCGGCATTGTCGGACTCAACAATCTGACAAAAGAACAGATCTCCTATCTGGTGCACAGCCTGTCGCTTTTAAATGATCTATGTGATGTTTTGATCATAGATACCGGAGCAGGTGTGGCGGACAGTGTCTTGGAGTTTGTGCTTGCTAGTCCGGAAGTGATCCTTGTGACGACACCTGAGCCAAGTTCCATCACTGATTCCTACTCCCTGATGAAGGCACTTTACAAAAATCCAAAGTTTATCCGCAATGGCACCAATGTGCATCTGGTTGCCAATAAGGTAACCTCGGAGGCGGAAGGCAATGCCGTTTATCAGAAATTAAATTCTGTCGTGGAAAAATTTCTGGATGGGAAATTGCATTATCTGGGCATGATACCGGTCGATCCGTCCCTGGAAAAGGCGGTGCGCAACCAAAAGACCGTATCGACGGTCGCACCAAACGCAAAGTCTACCAAGGCATTTGAGATCATCGCTCAGAATCTTTTGACCGGCGATGACAAGAACCGCTACCGCTGGGGTATCACGCAATTATTTAATAATTTTATGGGGCGTTCTTAAAAGACAGGGAGCGTCCGGGAGTATCATATGAGAATGGAAGACTTAATGCCGGGCTGCAAGGTTGATATCCGCATTACCCAGTTGATGGAAAAAGAGGATGTAGACGCAGCACAGGGCATCTATTATACAAGTATATTTGATGTGACAAAAGACAGTATAGAACTGCAAATGCCTATGGTCGGCGGCAGGCTGCAGCTTTTACCAAAGAACATCCGCTATGAGTTTATCTTCTCCGCACCGATGGGACTTTACAAGGCGCAGGGGACGGTGACAGATCATATCAAAAAACAGCATTTTTATCTGTTAAAGATCGTACTGACCAGTCCTTTGGAAAAATTTCAGCGCCGGGAATACTATCGGATCACCTGTATGGTGCCGATGATCTTTATGGGCGTGACGGAAGAGGCGGCTATGGAGGGCACGATCGATGCCGTGAGAGAAAAAATGGCCGCAGGCAATGAGATGACGGTACGCGGCATCGGAACCATCTTAGATATCAGCGGCGGTGGCGCAAGGTTTACAACCAGCAACTCTTTAGCCAATGTAAAATATCTCCTTTTAGAATTCCAGTTGCCGCAGGAGAACAAAAAAACATCTTTGGACATCGATGTGGTTGCAAAAGTGATCGATTCCAAGCAGACAGATGCCAAGGATAAATATACGCATCGTGTGAAATTCTATTTTAAGGATCCACGCATGAAAGAGCAGTTGATCGGCTATGTTTTTCAAGAAGAACGTAGGATCAGAAAGAAGGAACAGGAAATATAATGCAAAAGGTATTGATTGTTGATGACTCTGCACTCATGAGAAGGAAAATCTGTGATATAATCAATACAGACAAAGATTTTCAAGTGTCTGAGATGAGCATGAACACACAAGATGCTTACAACAAAATAGTAGAGAATGCCTATGCGATCGTTGTCATCGGTCTGTCGGCGCGCATGGATGTACTTACCTTTATGCGACAGTTACAGACTTTGGAGAACCGCCCACGCGTCATCTTTTTGACGTCTTCCATTGCGGAAGATATGCAGACCATCCGTCAGGCGATGAGCCTGGGGGCTTATGATTATGTATATCGGGAGAACCGCCTGCATGGTATGACAGATAAGGTAGCAAGTGAACTCCTTCGTTCACTGCACAATGCATCCCGTGGTCTGCCGGCACCAAAGCATGCACAGCCGGTGGATCCTTATGAGGCTACCAAGCGTGTACGGGAGATGGCCCAGCGCGTATCTCAGAAACTGGATCGCTCCGTAGATACGACAGTGCACTGGGATGTGGACAAGGATGCGACCGCAACATCTTCCGGTATGCGGAAGGATACCCTGATCGCTCTGGCTTGTTCTACAGGAGGTCCGCAGGCATTGCAGGTATTGATTCCTATGCTTCCGGCAGATCTTCCGGTTCCGCTGGTTTTGGTACAGCATATGCCGGCAGGATTTACGGATTCTCTTGCCAGACGACTGGATCAGACAAGTGCCATCCATGTCAAGCAGGCAGAGGATCAGGAGGTACTGAGGGCTGGCTGGGTCTACATTGCACCCGGCGGCAAGCATATGGAGATCGGCAAGGACAGAAGCGGTCGCCCTATGGTAAGCCTCAATGACAAACCGCCGATCGGCAGCCTCAAGCCTTGTGCAGATCTTATGTACGAGTCCCTTTGCCATTCGGATTACAAGGAGATCCTCTGCGTTGTCCTTACAGGCATGGGTGCAGACGGTACCAAGGGGATCCAGATGCTCAAAAAGCACAAGAAGATTTATGTGATTTCAGAAAGTCAGGACACATGTGTTGTCTATGGCATGCCCAGATCCATCGAACAACAGGGTCTGAGTGATAAAGTAGTTCCTATAAACCAAATAGCAGATGCAATTATTAAGAAACTGGGGGATTAAAAGATGGATGTAAGTCAATATCTCGACATTTTTATCGACGAAACAAATGGTCATATTCAAGCACTCAATGACAATATTATGATCCTGGAAAAAGAGCCGGAGAATAAAGACGTCATCAATGAGATTTTCCGTGCAGCACACTCTTTAAAGGGTATGGCTGGAACCATGGGCTTCAAGAAGATGCAGCGACTCACCCATGATATGGAAAATGTATTTCAGGAGATCCGCAATGACAATATCAAGGTCAACAGCAACCTGATCGATATCTTATTCAGCTGTCTGGATGCGATCGAGGAATACCTTGAGACGGTCAAGGCTACTTCGGATGAGGGAGACAACGGCAACGAAGCCCTGATCCAGCAGTTAAATGATTACTTAAACGGCGGTGCCACAGCAGCACCGGCAGAGGAAGCAGTAGAGACCAAGGCTGCACCTGCCAAAGAAGAGGCTGCATCAGATGGACTTTCTCATATGGAAGTGGATGATGTGACCTATAGCAAGATCAAGGAAGCACAGGAATCCGGACTCCATATCTATGAATTTACCGTACATATCCAAAAAGACTGCCTCTTAAAGGCGGCAAGAGCTTTCTTGGTATTTAAGGCAGTAGAGGATTTCGGCGAGATTCTTGCTTACAACCCAAGTTCACAGGATATTGAGGATGAAAAGTTTGATCTGGATTTCAGTCTGGTTGTTGCATCCAGTCAGGAATTACAGCCGATCGTAGATGCGATCAAGGCAGTTTCCGAGATCGAGGGTGTGGATGCCAAGGAGTCCAGCCATGAAGAATTTATGCAGGAAGAAGAACCGGAAGCAGCACCGGAGACCAAGCAGGAAGAGACAAAGACAGAGTGCAAGCCTGCTGAGGCACCGAAGGCAGCCAAGGCAACAAAGAAATCTGCCAAGTCTGCTAAGGCAAACAACAACAAGCCGGTGACAGCAAGAACCGTGCGTGTGGATATTGAAAAGTTAGACGCTCTGATGAATCAGGTCAGCGAACTTATCATCGCAAAGAACAGTCTGGTATCTCTGAGTGATTCCGAGCAAAACGGCGAGGGCAACAACCAGTCCTTCCATGATCAGATCGAGTATCTGGAACGTATTACGACCAATCTGCATGAGTCAGTCATGAAAGTGCGAATGGTTCCAATCGAGAGCGTTGTCAACAAGTTCCCTCGTATGATCCGTGATTTGAGCCGTAAACTCAACAAGCCAATGGAACTTTACATGTCCGGTGAAGAGACAGAGTTGGATCGAACCGTAGTCGATCAGATCGGCGATCCTTTGCAGCATTTGCTCCGTAATTCTGCAGATCATGGTATCGAGTCACCGGAAGAAAGAAAGAAGGCAGGCAAGCCTGAGACAGGAAGCATCATCTTAAACGCATTCCAGGAAGGCAACAATGTCATCATTGAGGTTAAGGATGACGGTGCCGGTATTGATACAGAAAAGGTTAAGGAAAAGGCGATCGAAAGAGGTCTTGTCACACCGGAACAGGCAGAAAATCTAACCCAGAAAGAGATCATCGATTTCCTCTTTATGCCAAGTTTTTCTATGGCAAAGAAGATCACAGATATCTCAGGCAGAGGTGTTGGACTGGATGTCGTTAAATCCAATATCGAGGCTTTGGGCGGTGATGTTACGGTCAAGAGCGTCAAGGGAACCGGTACAACCTTTATTGTCCGCCTGCCACTGACACTTGCCATCATCCAGGCACTCATGGTTGAGGTCAGAGACGAGAAGTATGCGATCGCTTTGGGATCTATCCAGAATATCGAGAATATTCCTGTCAGCGATATCAAGTATGTGCAGGCAGAAGAAGTGATCCACTTGAGAGGCATGGTCATTCCATTGATCCGTCTGGATCAGATGTTAGACTCTGCACCATCCGAGGAAGAGCCGGACAACTTGACCGTTGTTATTGTCCGCAAGGGCGACAATTACGCAGGTCTTGTCGTAGATGATCTCATCGGACAGCAGGAAATCGTTATCAAGTCACTTGGCAAATGTATTGACAACAATAAGATCATCAATGGTGCTACCATCCTTGGCGATGGTGAAGTCGCACTGATCATTGATGTAAACGCAATCTTTTAATAGGGGGTAGAAGGACATGAAAGACGAAAACGGATTAGATGTTGTAGAAAAAGAAACCGTACAATATATAGTTGTATCCATCGGAAATGAGCAGTATGGTCTGGATATTTCCTATGTAGATAATATCGTGCGCATGTGCAAGATCACACGTGTGCCAAAGGCTCCGGCACATTATATCGGCGTTATCAACCTGCGTGGTGAGATCGTTCCACTGATGAGCCTGCGTCGCAAGATGAACCTGGAGGATGATGTCTTTACAGACATTACCCGTATCATCATCTTAAAGACAGAGGAGCAGGGACTGGTCGGTATCGTTGTGGATGAGGTCAAGGAAGTCATTGCTCTTGCAGAGGATGAGATCGACCGCAATACACAGAACTCGCAGTCAGACAAGACACAGTACATCAACGGCATTGGAAAGAATGGAGATGAACTGATCTCTATCCTTGAAATCTCATCTATCTTAGATGAAGTAGATGCTTCATAAAGCGGGAGGAATACATGATTAGTTTACAGGAAGTAAATGAAAAATACCGTGATGTCTTAGCAGAGATCGGTAACATCGGTGCAGGCAATGCAACGACCGCTGTTGCTGATATGCTTGGACTTCGTATTGATATGAGTGTTCCACAGGTACAGTTTTTGCCGGTGGAAGAGATCGGAACATCGATCGGAGCAGAGGACGAGGTCATCGTCGGCATCATGCTTGGTGTTGGCAGTGATATCGATGGCAGCATGATGTTTTTGATGGACATGGAGTCTGCACATCATATTGTCAATCGCCTGATGATGCGTCCGGATGATTACATGGAAGATTTTGACGAAATGGATCTGTCCGCAGTCAAAGAAGTCGGTAACATCATAGCAGGATCTTATCTTTCTGCTTTGTCCGGTCTGACCGGGCTTACGATCACACCGACCGTACCTTTCGTAGCGGTGGATATGGCAGCAGCCATCTTGAGTGTGCCAGCCATTCAGTTTGGTATGTTTGGAGACAACGCCCTTATGATTAAGACGGAGTTCAGCGATGAACTGCAGATCAACGGCTATTTCATTTTGATGCCGGAAGAAGAATCCTACGAGAAGATCTTATCTTCACTTGGATTGCCATTATAGGGGGAGTCTATGGGACAAGTTATAAAAGTCGGTATGGCAGATCTGAATATCTGTAAGTCGCCGGATGTGCTTACCACCATTGGACTTGGGTCATGTATCGGGATTGCCTTGTATGACCCGACGACAAAGATCAGTGGACTGGCACATATCATGTTACCGGATAGTACACAGATCAGAAATAATTCCAATATTGCCAAATTTGCCGATACGGGAATACAAAAGTTATACGATGATATGATAAAGGCGGGAGCAAACCGCAGCAAATTAGTAGCCAAGATCGCCGGTGGTGCCAAGATGTTTGAACTCAGCAATGCCAGTTCGCCGGGAACCAATATCGGAGAGAAAAATGCCATTGCATCCAGAGCCAAGTTAAAGGCACTGGGGATTCCGCTGATCGCGGAAGATACCGGATTGAATTTTGGACGGACCGTAGAATTATACAGTGAGACAGGACAGTTCTTGATCAAGTCTGTCGGTAGACAGGAAAAATACATCTGATGGAGGACCTATGAAAACAAAACAGATTCCGATCATTATAACTCTATTAGCGGCTGGAATCACATGTTTGGTTTCTGCCATCCAGGATGTATCCTTTTCTGTTTATACCAAAAGACTGTTCATTGCTGTGATATGTTTTGCATTGATCGGTACAGGGATCAAGGTACTTCTGGATCGTTCCTTCCGTGTCATGGAAGAAGATACAGAGGATAGCGAGTCCGGGGAAGCGGCAGAGGATGATAGCGCAGACTCGGAGGATAAGACAGACCAGGAAGAAGAATAAACGTCGGGGGCAGACACATAGATGAAGACGGTTGACAAAGAGAAGTTGTGGGAAGCTTTTCAAAAAAAGCCCACACCGGAGATAAGAGAGCAGATTATAATCGAATATGCGCCGCTTGTAAAAGTCGTTGCCGGACGTCTTAGCATGTATCTGGGCAATAACGTGGAGTTTGACGATCTGGTCAGTTATGGTGTTTTTGGCTTGATCGATGCGATCGACAAGTTCGATCTTGGCAAGGATGTAAAGTTTGAGACCTATGCCAGCCTGCGTATCCGGGGATCTATCTTAGATCAGATTCGAAAGATGGATTGGATACCGAGAACGGTAAGACAAAAGCAAAAAAAGATCGACGAAGCCGTCAAGGTGGTGGAGATGCGTACCGGAAAGACCGCTACAGATGAGGAGATCGCCGCAGAACTTGGCTTATCCGAGGATGAACTTGTAGACTGGCAGTCACAGTTAAAAGTGACCAATGTGGTGTCTTTGAACGAATTTGTCGAGCAAGGCACAGAACCGGCGATGGATACGCATCGCAATTCGCATTTCATCCAGCCGGAGGAAATGATCTCCAAGCAGGAATTAAAGCAGATGCTTTCTGAGGCATTGGAGACCTTGACAGAAAAAGAACGCAAAGTTGTGTTGATGTATTATTATGAGGATCTTACCTTAAAGGAAATCAGTATGGTACTTGAGGTATCAGAGTCCAGAGTGTCCCAATTACATACAAAAGCGATCGCAAAGCTGCGCAAGCGCATGGGCAATTATCTGGGGATCCTGACAAATATTGAATAGGGGGCTTTTATGGAGCAACGGAATGGGTATTTTAGAATTACTTGGAAAGAGCAATTAGCCGTATGCCATCTCTTTGCGCCAAAAGCAGAAGGTGTGCCAGTTTCTTATAAGGAACTGGCTTCTTTTTTGGACGATCATGGGATCAGCGGCTACAGGGAGCGCGAACTGGCGGAGGCAATCGCTATGGGAAGCGATTGCGTGGTGCCGGTAGGTAGTGGAGACGGACTGGAGTTTGCGGAGACCATGCATATGCATTGCTCTTTGGATAAGATGAAGATCACGGCAACCTTTTATCCGCCGTCACAGGGCGGCGCTTCCTTAAATGAGCAGGATATTCTTGCTTATCTTAAGGGGATGGGGATACGCTTTGGCATCTGTCAGGAAAATATTGCAGATTTTCTGGCAAATCCCATCTATTGCACACAGATCGTGGTCGCAGAGGGCAAGCAGCCGCGCCACGGACATGACGCAAAGATAGAATACTTTTTTAACATCAATCCATCCTTAAAACCAAAGCACAATGAGGATGGCTCGGTCGATTATCATGCCTTAAATACGATCTGTGCGGTCGAAAAGGGAGACAAACTGGCGACACTTCATCCGGTGGACGAGGGCGAGCCGGGCATGGATGTCTTTGGCAAGGCGCTGCCGCCGAGATCGGTCAAAAATAAAGTCTTGGAATACGGAAGAAATATTTCTATCTCCGAGGACGGACTGCATCTGTTTTCCGATGTGACCGGACATGTATCTTTGACGGGCGGCAAGGTCTTTGTATCGGATGTGTATGAAGTGCAGGCGGATGTAGATACCTCTACAGGTGATATCAATTATGCCGGAAGTGTGCATATCCATGGAAGCGTACGTGGTGGATTTGTCGTGACCTCGCGGGGCGATATCGTGGTTGACGGCAGTGTGGAAGATGCCATGTTACAGGCAGGTGGTGACATCATCGTCCAGTGCGGTATCCAGGGGATGCAGCGCGGACTGCTAGAGGCAAAAGGCAATGTCATCACCAAATACATTGAAAACGCCAAGGTCTTTGCCGGTGGTTATGTGGAGACCGGTTCCATTATCTATAGTGAAGTTTCTGCCGGTGAAGATGTCATTGTGGCAGAAAAAAAAGGATTTATCAATGGCGGTGTGATCCGCGCCGGTGGAAAGGTCGAGGCAAACAGCATCGGTTCTTCCATGGGAGCACATACCGTGATCGAGGTCGGTATGCCGCCGGAGAAAAAGGAACGATTCAACCAGTTGCAAAAGGATATTGCAGAAGACAAAAAGACCTTGGAAAAATATCGCCCGGTCATGGAAAAGTACGTTGCCTATGTCAAGACAGGTCAGCCTTTAGATGCAAAACATAAAATCTACTTTACACAGATCCTTGCGACGGTCAATGAAGCCAAGCGGCAACTGGAGGCAAATCAGACAGAATACGAAGCCTTGCAGCGTGAGATGATGACGGGAACGCATGCAAAAGTGGTGGTCAAAAAGGATATTTATCCGGGAACGCAGATCAGCATTTCAGATGCCTCCTGCGTGATGCAGGAAAAACGATCTTTCTGTTGTCTGGAACGCAAAAACGGCGAGATCGTCATCAACAACATGTAATAAGGAGTGATGTCTTATGTCAATTCGACCGGTGGATTTCAACGGAATGATTCAGAATACGCATGAGGTTTCTCAGGCAAAGGCGAATGAAGACAACAAAGCCAATCTGCAACAGCAGAATGTGCAGGTCGCGGTCATGCACGAGGAGCAGAATGCCAGTTCTATGGTGCAACAGATGGAAAAATCCCAGCAGCATGAGTATAATTATGAAGACGGCGAGGGCAATGGCAGAGGCTATGATGCCAAGGGGCGAAAGAGAGCCAGAAAGAAAAAACACATGGATAGCGATGGTGTCGTGCGCATCAAGACGGGACAGCCTTCGTTTGATATCAAGATATAAGGAGCACAGGAAATGACAGGGTTACAGATTGCCATGATCGTGATTGGCATGGTCTGCCTGATCGGTAGTTTTTTTGTTTCGGAAAAGTTATCGAAAGCAGATCTGGAAGAAATGAAGAAAATGAGCGAGCAGGAGATCAAAGTGATCTTGGATGCCAGAATGCAGGACGCTTCGGCACAGATCGATGAAAAGATCCAGGATAAGGTCGAGGATGCCGTGGCACAGATCGAGCGTGGCGGAGAAAAGGAGACCAATGAAAAGATCTTAGCCATCAGCGAGTATTCGGATACGGTGCTTACATCCATGAACAAGTCGCATGATGAGATCGTCTTTTTGTACGATATGCTAAATGACAAGCAGGAGCGGGTGACAGAACTCATGAAGGAACTGACCCTGATGCAGTCTGCGGTCGCACAGATGGAGGAGACACTGGATGACAAGTTGCAGGTGACCGGTGTTTCTATGGACGCGGAGGCAGAGACCTTAGAGGAAGAAATGGCGTCGCAGGAAGAAAAGCAGACTTCTTTAGAAGATGCTTTCCGTTCACAGGTAGTCACAGAGGATGAAAAAGAACAGACGACGGAACCCAAGAAGAATGCACAGATCCTTTCTATGTATAAAGAAGGCATGAGTGAGGTGGAGATCGCCAAGCAGTTGGGCAGAGGTCTGGGCGAGGTCAAACTGGTCTTGGGATTGTTTGGTGAGGAGCAGGCACATGAGGTTTAAATATTATTTACGGGGAGCCGGAATTGGCGTGATCCTGACGACCCTGATCTTTACGATCGCATTTGCCGTTTATAAGCCGACGCTTTCGGATGATGAGATCATGCAAAAGGCAGAGGCACTGGGCATGGAAATGCCGGCGGATGATAGCGACAGTGCAGATAAAAAAGATACAAAGACAGCAAAGGATCAAAAGGATGATGCCGATGCAAGTGACAGCAATACGGATGATGCAACGACATCAGAAGATGGCGGTCAAAAGAATGTCATAGAATTTACGATCGCATCCGGCGATACATCGGCTACGATCGCACAGCATTTGCAGGAGGTAGGACTTGTCGATAATGCCAAGTCGTTTGATCTCTATCTTTCAGACCAGGATCTGGACAATCAACTTTTGCCGGGGACCTATCAGATCCCGGAGGGAGCCACTTTTCTTGAGATCGGAGAATTGCTGACGACCAAGCAGGCACAGTAGAAAAAGTCCTTGCAATGCCATGGGGGCTGTGATATAATTGTCAACGGCTCAAAATTAATCACACATAAGGATTGGTAGATCGGTGCCCAAAATACGGGTCTTTTACCAAGATGAATTATGTGGAAGTAAATAACCAGGAGGTAAGAAAATGAGTGTTATTTCAATGAAGCAGTTATTAGAGGCAGGTGTTCATTTCGGACATCAGACAAGAAGATGGAACCCTAAAATGGCTCCTTACATCTACACAGAGAGAAATGGTATCTATATCATTGACTTGCAGAAGTCTGTAGGTAAAGTAGATGAAGCTTACGATGCAGTATTTGATATTGCAGAGCAGGGTGGAACAATTCTTTTTGTTGGTACAAAGAAGCAGGCACAGGATGCGATCAAGCAGGAGGCTGAGCGTTGCGGTATGTACTATGTAAACGAGAGATGGCTTGGAGGTATGCTTACGAACTTCAAGACAATCGAGAGCAGAATTGCTAGATTAAAAGAGATCGAAGCAATGGCTGAAGATGGAACATTTGATGTTCTTCCTAAGAAGGAAGTTACAAACCTCAAGAAGGAATTAGAGAAGTTACAGAAGAACCTTGGTGGTATCAAGGATATGGGAAGAATCCCAGATGCTATCTTTATCGTAGACCCTAAGAAGGAAAGAATCTGCGTACAGGAAGCACATGCACTTGGTATTCCACTTATCGGTATTGCAGATACAAACTGTGATCCGGATGAACTTGATTATGTGATCCCGGGTAACGACGATGCTATCCGTGCCGTAAAACTTATCGTTGGTAAGATGGCTGATGCTGTTATCGAAGCAAAGCAGGGAACTGTTGATGTAGATAACGCAGAAGAAGTAGAAGAGAACGAAGAAGCATAATTTTATTATTTGGAGGACATGACAATGGCTATTACAGCAGCTATGGTTAAGGAACTGCGCGAACTTACAGGCGCAGGTATGATGGATTGTAAGAAGGCACTTGGCGAGACTGATGGCGACATGGACGCTGCAGTAGAGTACCTTGCAAAGAAAGGTCTTGCAAAGGCTGAGAAGAAGGCTGGTCGTATCGCAGCAGAAGGTATCGTTGCATTAAAGGTATCTGATGATGCAAAGAAGGCAGTCGCCGTAGAAGTAAACTCTGAGACAGACTTCGTTGCTAAGAACGAGAAGTTCCAGAACTATGTAGCACAGGTTGCTGCGCAGGCAATGGATACAAAGGCTACAGATATCGAAGGATTTCTGGCTGAGACATGGTCTCTTGATACAACAAAGACTGTAAACGAAGAACTTGCAAGCCAGATTGCTGTTATCGGCGAGAACTTAAAGATTCGTCGTTTCGCTCAGGTAGAAGAGAACAACGGTTTTGTTGCTGACTATGTTCACATGGGTGGTAAGATTGGTGTTCTTGTTGACGTTGAGACAGACGTTATCAACGATGCTGTAAAGGAAATGGCTAGAAATCTTGCTATGCAGGTTGCAGCATTAAATCCTAAGTACACAGACAGATCTGAAGTAAGTGATGAATATCTTGCTCACGAAGAAGAGATCCTTCGTGCACAGATCGCTAACGATCCTAAGGAGTCTCAGAAGCCTGAGAAGGTTATCGAAGGCATGATCAAGGGACGTATCAACAAGGAATTAAAAGAAGTTGTACTTCTTGATCAGGTATATGTTAAGGCTGAAGATGGCAAGCAGATCGTTTCTAAGTATGTAGATGAAGTTGCTAAGGCTAACAACGCTAACATCAAGATCAAAGGATTTGTTCGTTTCGAGACAGGCGAAGGAATCGAGAAGAAGGAAGAAGATTTTGCTGCAGAAGTTGCTGCACAGATGAACGCATAATCGGATCTTTTCTTAAATATTGAAATGATTTTAACCCTTACGAATGGTGGTGACACGGTTCGTAAGGGTTATTTTTATGTGGGTTAAATATTCAGAAAATAATATTGAACAGAGCATACTTTTGCCATGCAAAGAAAATATCATAAAGAAGATACATGGAAAATATCTAAAAAATAGTACTTACAAAATTTTTGGCAGATATGGTACAAAGCGAGCATGATCTTTCTATTTTGTGCTATAATAAAATAATTATTGCAGACATAAGATAAGCAAGGAGGAAAAACACATGCCGGTGTTTGATTTTGTAGATAAACCAAAAGAGGAGAAGAAACGTGAATGCACCTATACGGTCTTTTCATCCAATGAACCGTACGCGGATGAAAAGCATCCGATCCTGATCCTCGATCATAGCAGACAGGAGTGGAAGCATCATTCCAACGGTACGTTTCTGAACCAGAATACGCAGACAGCCTTTGCCTTTGATGTGGATGGGATAACGATAAATGCAGATATTCTGCGCGTGGATGTCCGTTTTGTAAGCCTTTTAAAATGGCTGGGAGAAAACCACATTCAGGTGCAGTTATCGGGAGTCAATACGACCGTGGGCTATGCAGTTTACCGCATCCGCGAAATGGCTTTTGGTGGTGGCACCAAGTTATCTGCGGAGGACGGTTTTTTACAGTTTATGATGGAGAGGCTTTTTGCAAGTCAGGCACCGGTAGATCTGACTGAGGATGAGGAGCTGGATGAGTCCGGGGATGATATGAAACTGACCAGCATCCAGAGCATCACGGATTTTATGACCTGTGCGGGCAAGACTCTGCCGGATCATATCCGGCTTTGGGCAAGGAGAAATCTGGCAGTTGCCAAATCCCATGAAGTCTCACCCGAGGAGCGCAGACACGCGCAGCGCGCTCTTTCCATTATGATGAATATTCAATGGAAGAACCAATATTTTGAAGCCATCGATCCGGTAGAAGCCAGACGTATTCTGGATGAAGAATTGTATGGGATGGAGCGGGTAAAACAAAGAATTATCGAGACGATCATCCAGATCAACCGTACCCATACACTGCCTGCCTATGGGTTGCTTCTGATCGGACCGGCAGGTACGGGAAAATCCCAGATCGCCTATGCTGTGGCAAGGATCCTTCGCATGCCTTGGACGACACTGGATATGTCTTCCATCAATGATCCGGAGCAGTTGACCGGAAGTTCCCGCATTTATGCCAACGCAAAACCGGGTATCATCATGGATGCCTTTTCCATGGCAGGAGAATCCAATCTGGTCTTTATCATCAACGAGTTGGATAAGGCGGCATCCGGCAAGGGCAACGGCAATCCGGCAGATGTGCTTTTGACCCTTTTGGATAATCTGGGCTTTACCGACAATTACATGGAATGTATGATCCCGACCAATGGCGTCTATCCGATCGCAACGGCAAACGACAAAGATCAGATCAGTGCACCATTGATGTCGCGCTTTGCCGTGATCGAGATCCCGGACTACACCGACGAAGAAAAGAAGATCATTTTCTCACGTTTTGCACTGCCAAAAGTATTAAAGCGTATCGGCATGCGGCAGGAGGAATGTGTCTTGTCTGAGGAAGCACTGGATAAGGTGATCGAACTTTACGCCAATACCTCAGGTATTCGTGATCTGGAACAGGCGGCAGAACATATCGCCGCAAATGCCCTGTATCAGATTGAGGTGGATCAGAAGAAGCAGGTCGTCTTTGACCCGCTTATGATCGAAAAATTATTAGGTTAGGAATAAGAAAAGATGGATAGATTTTCTGCAATCGTTACCCGGATGGATGATGCCATCTGGAGTATGCTTTTGGTGGCACTGTGTCTGGGCGTGGGGCTCTTTTTATCATTGCGCATGCGTTTTCCACAACTGCGCCTTTTAAAAGAGATGGGCCGTGTCCTTAAAAACGGCGAGGAAGACGGAAATGGCATCACGCCTTTTCAGGCATTTGCAACCACTGTTGGAGCAAGAGTAGGGATGGGAAATATTGCCGGTGTTGCATCGGCAATTTTTTATGGCGGTCCGGGCGCGATCTTCTGGATGTGGATCATTGCCATTATCGGCGCGGCATCTGCATTTACGGAATCGACGCTGGCGCAGGCATATAAAGTGCGCCATGCCGGTGGTGAGTTTGTCGGCGGTCCGGCATATTACATAGAACGTGGCTTAAAATGCAAGCCTTATGCCATTCTTTTTGCCGTGGTCGCATTCTTGGGACCGGGCGTTTTGATGCCGGGAGTCCAGATCAACTCTTTGGTAACGGTTTTTGAGGAGGCTTTTTCGGTTGATAAAGTCATTGTCGGTGTCATCTGCTGTATTGTGCTTGCGATTGTTGTCTTTGGCAGTATCAAGCGCATTGCAAGGATCGCAGAACTTTTGGCACCCCTGATGTGCGCCATCTATATGGGGCTTGCCATTGTCATTCTGGGCATGAATATCACAAGGGTTCCGGCAACCTTTGCTATGATCTTTCAGTCAGCCTTTGGTTTACAGCCTTTGTTTGGCGGTATCCTGGGATCAGCTATTGCCTGGGGCGTCAAGCGCGGCATTTATTCCAATGAGGCGGGTATGGGCTGTGGCGCCATCGTATCGGCAGCGGCAGAGTGTTCCCACCCGGCAAAGCAGGGATTGGTGCAGGCATTTTCCATCTATGTAGATACCCTTCTGGTCGGTACATCTACGGCACTGATCATCCTTTTGACCGGTACTTATGATGTGACGGACGGCGCGGGAAACCTGCTCTTAGACCAGACCGGAGGCATAGAGGCTGGAATCAAGTGGACCCAGCACGCCCTGATGTCTTCTTATGGTTCCTGGAGCGGTAAACTTTTAGCGGTTATTATCGTTTTGTTTGTCTTTACCTCCATGACAGGCTATTGTTACCAGGCTGAGGCGAATATCCGTTATCTGACCGGGGGCAACGAGCGTGCCATCACCTTATGCCGCATGATCTTTGTGCTGGCATCCTTTATGGGCTGTCTGGTCAGCGCAGATGCCATGTGGGCGTTGGGAGATATCGGTTATGGACTGATGGCATGGGCAAATATCATTGCCATTTTATTGTTATCCAAACAGGCTTCTGCCATTTTAAAAGATTACGAAGTGCAAAAAAAAGAGAAAAAGCGCCCGGTATTTGACCCGGCAAAATTTGGTATTTCCGATGACAGCGGGGCATGGGCGAAAGAAAAGTAGGAAAAAAGATGAATTTTTTTGTAGTTTTACAACAGATGCTGGCATTGTTTGCCATGATCTTTATCGGATTTTATGCATATAAGGTGCACTGGGTGACGCAGGATACGTCCGACCGTTTGTCAAAGTTACTGGTCAACATCCTAAATCCTGCACTCTTGATCAATGGCGTCTTAGATAAGACAGTCGTGGCAAAAAAAGACCTCTTGCTGGAAAATCTTTTCTATATCTTCCTTTATTTTGTGCTTTTGATCGGACTTTCTTTTCCAATCGCTAAAGTCTTGCGGGTGGGGAAGATGGAAAATCGTTACCAGTTGATGCTGATCTTTTCTAATGTAGGATTTATGGGCATTCCGGTGTTACGTTCCATTTTTGGAAATGGCTGTGTGATCTATATTACCTTTTATATCCTGATCTATAATATTTTAATCTATACGCTGGGGATCGCCTTTGCCCAGAGAAGTCTGCCAAAAGAGGAGCGGAAAAATGCAGTCAAAGAGATGATCAATCCGGGGACGGTCTCTGCTGTTTTTGCCATACTGATTTTTGTATTCCATCCAAACATCCCGCAGGGAGCCGTGACCTTCTTTGATTATGTCGGCAATGCCGTGATTCCGTTTTCCATGATCATCATTGGCATATCCATTGCGCAGATGCCTTGGAAAGAGATCTTCGGGCATGTAAAACTTTATATTTTTAGTGCTATCAAACTTTTGGTCATCCCAATTCTTTGTGCCATTCTGCTGCGCCCACTCAAGAGGGATACCATGCTCTTTGTTATCTTTATCCTTATGCTTGCCATGCCGTCGGGCAGTATTATTGCCATGATCGTCCGGGAATATGGCGGAAAGACAGAAGAAGAGGACATATGCAGCAAGGGCGTTTTGATGACGACACTTTTTTCCATCATTACCATTCCAATCGTGGTGCTTTTTCTTTAAAAGATCAAAAAATATCGGTCAGTTCTCAAATGAGATGCGACTGATATTTTTTTAATTGTCGAAAATAGACGAAAAATGTAGAAATTATGCAGAATCAGTATATACATCCTGGAAAATTATGATAGAATAAACGTGAAATATTATATATTTTTACGGAGGAAGTCTCTATGAAGTTTAAGAAGATCGGGACAAAAATGTTAGTTGTTATTTTGCCGGTTGTGATTCTGGCAATGCTTCTTTTGACAGCCGTCATCGGTTTTTCCAGTCGTGATATCATAAACGACCAGATCGACAGCAGGATGCAGGAGGAGTTGTCTGCGCAGAGCGGCGTCATGGGCGAAGATCTGCACACAGTTTCTTCTATGGCACAGTCGATCTCTCGTGTGGTAGCGACTACCTACCAGACGACATCGATGGATACCTATGAGAAGATGTTAGGAGAACTGATCCAGGACAATGATATGGTATCCGGCAGTGGACTCTGGTTTGAGCCTTATGCTTATCAGGCAGATGCTGAGTATATGGGACCTTATGTATATAAGGATGGCGACCAGTTGGCGACGACCTATGATTACAGCAATGCGGAATACAATTATTTCGCCCAGGAATATTACGAACTTGCCAAGGCGTCTACCGAACCGGTATTTACCGATCCTTATTATGATGAAACTTCTGATAGTATTATGTCGACCTGTGCGATGCCGATCTTAGTCAATGATCAGTTTATCGGCTGTGTGACCGTAGATATCCAGTTGGATGCGATCACGACATTGGTTGACAATATAAAAGTAGGCGATGCAGGCAGGGGCATGCTCCTTACCGCAGAGGGTGTCTATATCGGCGGTGCAGCGGGTGACAAGATTCAGAATAGCGTTGTGATCACAGAGGACAAGGATGCGCCGGCACTGGCAAAGGCAGCAGAAAAGATCTTAGCCGGTGATAGTGGAGAGACAAGTTATAAAGGCAGTGACGGACAGATCAATCTGTATTATTCCCGTGTGGATGCTACAGGATGGATACTGATTATCACTATGCCGAACTCTGAACTGACCCAGCCGATCATGCAACTTTTGGCAAAACTGTTTGGTATCTGTATTGTTGCCCTGATCGTGGTAGCCCTGGTTATTATTTTCAGTGTTAATTCCATTTCCAAGGGACTGAACCGTGTCAAAGCCTTTGCGGGATCTTTGGCAGAAGGTGACTTTACCGTGGATCCGATACAGGTAAAGACCCAGGATGAACTTGGCGTCATGGGCGGCTCTTTGAATGCCATGTATGACAGCAACAAAGACGTAATCAGCAATATTGCGGAGCATGCGACAGATATTGACGAAGCAAGTACGAAATTGCGTAGTGCTACGACTGAATTATCCGAGAACTTTGCAGAGATCAAGAAGAATATAGAAGAAGTCAACAATGCGATGATGACGACCAGTGCTGCGACAGAGGAAGTCAATGCTTCTACCGAAGAAGTGCTTTCTAATGTCAATCTTTTGACCGAAGAGACGCAGAACAGTACGGCAATGGCACAGGAGATCCGTGGACGTGCCAAAGAGGTCGGCGAGACCAGCCGCAAGTCCTTTGAGTCAGCAAGCACATTGGCAAAGCAATTTGAAGAACGTCTGGCTGAGAGTATTGAGAATGCAAAGGTTGTCAGCAGTATCGAGGAAATGGCAAATGTCATTTCTGAAATTGCAGAGCAGATCAACCTCTTATCCTTAAATGCATCTATTGAAGCAGCCCGCGCCGGAGAGGCAGGTAAGGGATTTGCCGTCGTTGCATCAGAGATCGGATCTTTGGCAACCAGCACGGCAGAGGCTGTCGGACAGATCCAGAATACGATCTCACAGGTACAGAATGCCTTTGATTCCCTGACCAATGATGCACAAAATATGCTGGGCTTTGTGGTAAATGATGTTACACCGGATTACAGCAATTTTGTAGAGGTGGCAAAGCAATACGGCGAGGATGCAGCATCCATCGAACGTACGGCAGAAAATATCTCCAATATGTCAGACAATATCAAGCAGATCATGCAGGAGGTCACTGCCGCAGTACAGAGCATAGCAGAAGCGACGCAGGATACCACAGAGGTCAGCGGCAATATGACGGAAAAGGTTGTAGTTGTGGCAGATCATGTGGACAATGTTTCTGAGATGGCAGAGAAAGAGGATGTCATCGCAAGAGAACTGACTGGCGTAGTTAGCAGGTTCAAACTGGAAGAAAAAGAAGACGGAGAAAACTAATATGAGCGAACAGGAACATAAAGTCCTGAAAGAGCAAAGGAATCGCAGAAAGCGTGTGCAACATATCAGAATAGGGATCATTACCGTGATCTCTGTCTGGATGATCCTTTCGATCGTGATCACCTGTATTCTTTGCGCCAAGGTTGTATCACTGCAAAAGCAGATCAACATCCTGACCGGGGACTACGATTCGTCCACGGCAGTATCAGCCAAGGTCAACCAGAGTGCATCGGATACGGCAGATATAAAACTGACCCAGAATACATCAGACAAAGAAAATTTGGCGACTGCAGAAGATCTGCATAAGGTCTATCTGACCTTTGATGACGGACCAAGTGATAATACCAATGCAATTTTGGATGTTCTGGATGACTATAACGTCAAGGCAACCTTTTTTGTGACAGGCAAAGAAGACGAGGCATCAAAGGCAGCCTACAAGCGTATCGTAGACGAGGGACATACGATCGCTATGCATTCTTATTCACACAAATACAGTGATATTTATGCATCCAAGGAGGCCTTTCAAAATGACTTTGAGCGCATACAGAATCTGATCTATGACACGACTGGAGTGGAGTGCAGATATTACAGATTTCCGGGTGGCAGCAGCAATAAAGTCAGCAATACCGATATGTCAGAATTTATTTCTTATCTGAATGATCAGGGGATTACTTATTTCGACTGGAATGTTTCCAGCGGTGATGCAACATCACATGCATTTACTGCAGATGAATTAGTTGAAAATGTCATGTCGGATGTGGTAAAATACAAAACGTCGGTTGTTTTATTACATGATGCAACAGCAAAGACAACAACGGTACAGGCTTTACCGGCAATGATTGAGGCATTACAGCAATCCGGAGCCATGCTTTTACCGATTGATGAGGATACAACGGTCATACAACATGTCAGTATCCAACAATAATATACGGAGGAATGAAAATGGGATTTTTCAAGGATTTTAAGGATGACTTTTCAGAGGCAGTCAACGATCTTGTCCCTGGAGCAGAGGAATTAGATACAGAAGACACTGCAACAGATACATTGGATGAAGAGATCGATGTGCAATCCGAATTGTCAAAACTGGACGGTTTATTGGAGCAGGTTACAAAGAGAGTAGACGGCACACCGGAAGAGGCGGCACCGGCTACAGCAAAACAAGAAAACACAGTGGAGGATACAGTGACAATGGAAACAAGAGAAGTAGTAAATGAGCCAGTTCGCGAGGTGGCACCAGCAGTCAATGTGACACCAAATCCGGTCGTAGCACCGAGCACACCTGTTGATGATGAGACAGCAGTGATCACCGCAGGCATGACCATCAAGGGTGATATCGAGTCTACCGGTTCTGTAGATGTCAAGGGTGGCATCGAAGGCAACATTACCTGCAACGGCAAGTTGGTTGTTACCGGTGTCGTTCATGGAAACAGCACATCTTCTGAGTTCTTTGCAGATGCAGCCAAGATCGAGGGAGAGGTCAATACATCCGGTACAGCCAAGATCGGTGTTGGTTCTGTTATCATTGGCAATATCACAGCAACATCAGCCGTTATCGCCGGAGCCGTAAAGGGTGATATCGATGTGCAGGGACCGGTTGTTGTAGATACTTCCGCAGTTGTTATGGGTAATATCAAGTCACGTTCTGTTCAGATCAACAATGGTGCTGTTATCGAAGGTTTCTGTTCACAGTGCTATGCAGATGTTGATGTAGAAGGCTTGTTTGCATAAGAGATAAGAAGGTAGAACGATGAAGAGAGTTTTATTAAAATTAAGTGGCGAAGCCTTAGCAGGTGAGAAGAAGACTGGATTTGATGAGGCAACCTGTATTCAGGTGGCCAAGCAGGTCAAGCAGTTGGTAGATGCCGGTACAGAAGTCGGTATCGTGATCGGTGGCGGTAATTTCTGGCGTGGACGTACTTCAGAGACGATCGACCGTACCAAGGCAGACCAGATCGGTATGCTTGCAACGATCATGAACTGTATCTATGTATCTGAGATCTTCCGTTATGTTGGGATGGATACCGAGGTACTGACACCATTTACCTGTGGTGCTTTTACAACCTTGTTTTCTAAGGATGCAGCCAATGCATGCTTCAAAGCAGGAAAGGTAGCATTTTTTGCAGGTGGTACGGGACATCCGTATTTCTCTACAGATACAGCGACCGTTTTGCGTGCGATCGAGATCGAGGCAGATGTGATCCTGCTTGCAAAGGCAGTGGATGGTGTGTATGACAGTGATCCAAAGACCAATCCAAATGCCAAGCGTTATGATGTCCTGCCGATTCAGGATGTGATCGACCAGAAACTTGCAGTGGTAGATCTGACGGCTTCTATCATGTGTATGGAAAATAAAATGCCAATGTATGTTTTTGCATTACAGGACGAAAATAGTATTGTAAAAGCAATCTCAGGCGACTTTAACGGCACAAAAGTGACCGTATAATGGAGGATAATGATGGACGAAAAATTAAAAGTATTTGAAGATAAGATGCAAAAGTCTTACAACAATCTGCTTGAGGAGTACACCACCATTCGTGCTGGTAGAGCCAATCCTCATGTTTTAGACAAGGTCGTAGTTGACTATTACGGTGCACCAACACCATTACAGCAGGTGGCAAATATCAGTGTGCCGGAAGCACGTATGATCCAGATCCAGCCTTGGGAGTCTTCTTTGTTAAAGGATATTGAGAAGGCGATCTTAGTTGCAGATCTTGGACTGAACCCGACCAACGATGGTAAGGTCATCCGTCTGGTATTCCCGGAACTGACAGAGGAACGTCGTAAGGAATTGGCAAAGGATGTCAAGAAGCATGGCGAAAATGCCAAGGTTGCTATCCGCAATATCCGTAGAGATGCAAATGATTCCTTTAAGAAATATGGCAAGGAAGCAGATGTGTCTGAAGATGAAGTAAAAGAATTGGAAAATCAGGCACAAAAGCTTACAGACAAGTATATTGCTGAAGTGGACAAGGCCATTGAGGCTAAGACACAGGAGATCTTAACGGTATAGTCTTTTGACGAAAAGGGGACACTTGCGTAAGTGTCCTTTTTTTACAAGCAGAAAGGAGACAATATGAGTGTTCCAAGACATGTTGCCATTATTTTAGATGGAAATGGCAGATGGGCAAAGGCGAAAGGTCTGCCGAGGACGGCAGGACACACCGCAGGAGCAAAAAATGTAGAGGTTGTCTGCGAGGAAGCATACAATATGGGAATCGAGTACCTGACTCTCTATGCGTTTTCGACAGAGAACTGGAACCGCTCCAAGGAAGAGGTTACAGCCCTGATGAATCTGCTGAACCAGTATTTGAAGAACTGTTTAAAGACAGCAAAGAAGAATAATATGCGTATCCGCGTGATCGGGGATATTTCAAGACTCGATCCATCCATGCAGGAAAAGATCTGCCTTTTGGAAAAAGAATCCGCATCCTATACCGGACTCAACCTGACCATCGCTATCAATTACGGTAGCCGGGATGAGATCGTCCGTGGCATCAAGCGGATGTATCAGGATGTAGAAGAACATAAATTAGATGCTGATGCCATTAGTGAGGATACTGTCAGCAAATATCTGGATACCGCGGACCTGCCGGACCCGGATCTGATGATCCGCACCAGTGGAGAGCAGCGCTTATCCAATTACTTATTGTGGCAGTTAGCGTATGCAGAATTCTATTTTACTCCGGTCGCATGGCCGGATTTCCATGGAGAGGAATTAAGAAAAGCTGTGGAAGCATATGAAAATAGAGATCGAAGATATGGAAAGGTTTAAGAGGTTTTACAATGTTTAAGACTAGATTGATCAGTGGTATCGTATTGGTTGCGATCGCCCTGGTAGTAATTATCACAGGGGGCAATGTCCTGCTTTCTGTTATGGGGATCATTTCCCTCATTGGTATGTTTGAGTTATACCGTGTATTTCAAATGGAAAAGTCATTGGCGGCAGTCGTTGGCTATCTGGCAGCCATTGCTTTTTATCTGAATTTATATTTTGGCTTTTTTACGGATCCTATGATCTTGCCTATGCTGTTTTTGATCCTGCTTTTGGCGGTCTATGTGTTCTCTTACCCCAAATATAAGGCAGATCAGATCATGGCTTGTTTTTTCGCCCTGTTTTATGTGGCAATGATGCTTTCCTTTATTTACCAGACCAGAATGTTGGACGGTGGAGAGTATCTGGTATGGCTGATCTTTCTCTGTTCCTGGGGAAGTGATACCTGTGCTTACTGTGTGGGTATGCTTTTCGGAAAACACAAGATGTCACCGGTCTTAAGCCCGAAGAAATCTGTAGAAGGTGCCGTGGGCGGTGTGGTTGGAGCCGCACTTTTAACTGCACTTTATGTATCGATCTTCCGCAGCCAACTCGGCATTACGATGACAGAAGTCTGGCTCTTGGCAGGCGTTTCTGCCATTGGAGCGTTGATCTCTATGGTGGGAGATCTGGCGGCTTCTGCGATCAAACGTAATTACGATATCAAGGACTATGGAAAACTGATCCCGGGACATGGCGGTATTTTGGATCGTTTTGACAGCGTGATCATTACCGCACCGATCATATTCTTTTTAGCATCAAGAGTTTTGTAGGAGAAGATAAGATGAAAAATATTGCAATTCTTGGTTCCACGGGTTCGATCGGAACTCAGACACTGGATATTGTAGATCAAAATAAAGAAGACTTACAGGTGGTAGCCCTTGCGGCTGGCAGCAATATTACTTTACTTGAAAAGCAGGCGAGAAAGTATCGGCCGACTTTGGTTGCGGTCTGGGACCAGGCGTGTGCCAAAGAATTAAAAGAAAATTTAAAGGACACAGAGATCTCTGTTGTATCCGGCATGGACGGACTTTTGGCAGTAGCGACTCATCCGGCATCCGAGATCTTAGTGACGGCTATCGTTGGCATGCTTGGCATCCGTCCGACGATCGCGGCGATCGAGGCAGGAAAGGATATTGCACTTGCCAATAAAGAGACCCTGGTAACGGCTGGTCATATTATTATGCCTTTGGCAAAAAAATGCGGAGTATCTATTTTGCCGGTCGACAGTGAACACAGTGCCATTTTCCAGTCTTTGCAGGGCAATGCACACAATAAGATCAAAAAGATCTTACTGACAGCATCCGGCGGGCCTTTCCGTGGAAAGACATACGAGGAATTGGAACATGTGACATTAGAAGATGCCCTAAAGCACCCGAATTGGAGCATGGGAAAGAAGATCACCATTGATTCTGCAACCATGGTCAACAAGGGACTGGAGGTCATGGAGGCAAAGTGGCTCTTTGGTGTAAAGCCTTCCCAGATCGAGGTCGTCGTACATCCGCAGAGTATTTTACATTCCGCAGTCATGTATGAAGATGGTGCTGTGATCGGACAGATGGGAACACCGGATATGCGACTTCCAATTCTTTATGCATTATTTTATCCAAATCGTCGTATGCTTTATGCAGAGGAACTGGATCTTTTCAAGGTAGGCAGTCTGACTTTTGAAAGACCGGATCGCGAGACATTTTATGGTCTGTCCCTTGCATATGATGCATTAGATGCCGGCGGCAATGTGCCGACTGTCTTTAATGCGGCAAATGAGCGTGCGGTAGCCAAGTTCCTGGACGGCAAGATCTCCTTTATCGAGATACCGGAGATCATTGCAGCCAGCATGGAAGAAATTTACTACAAGGAAGATCCGACCTTGGAGGAGATCTTAGATACAGAAGCAGCAACCTATGAATATATAGAGAGTCGGTGGTAAATTGAGTATTATTCTTGCAATTATCATTTTTAGTTTTATCATAATATTTCATGAATTGGGGCATTTTCTGGTTGCCAAGAAATGCGATGTCAAGGTCAATGAATTCTGTCTGGGACTTGGACCGACACTCCTTCATTTTACCAAGGGAGAGACAACATACTCCTTAAAACTTCTGCCTTTTGGCGGAGCCTGTATGATGGAGGGTGAGGACGAGGACAGTCAGGATGACCGTGCTTTTAACCATAAGCCCCTTTGGCAGAGGGCGGCGATCGTAGCGGCAGGACCTTTCTTTAACTTTATTCTGGCATATGTTCTGTCTGTTATTTTGATCGGGGCTATCGGCTATGATGTGCCGAAACTTGCCGGTGTCATGGAAGGCTCATCCGCAGAAGAAGAGGGACTTGCGGCTGGAGATACCATTCTTGCGCTGGACGGTTACCGTGTTCATTTCTATCAGGAGATCAGTGTTTATTCCTTTTTTCATCCGGGAAAGACCATGGATGTGACTTATGAAAGAGACGGTAAGGAATATAGTGTTCAGGTAACTCCGCAGTATAACGAGGAAGCGGGCAGATACCTCTTGGGCTTACAGGGGGACTACACCAGGATCAAGGGCAACATACCGACGACACTTGCCTATGGATTTTACGAGATGAAATACCAGATCTATGCGACTTTTGAAAGTCTGAAAATGCTGGTGACAGGGCAGTTATCTGTAAATGATATGTCCGGTCCGGTTGGGATCGTCAAGACGATCGGCGATACCTATGACGAGTCCGTATCTTCCGGTGCTTTTTATGTTGCCATGAATATGATCAATATTGCCATCCTCTTATCCGCCAATCTGGGCGTGATGAACCTTCTCCCGATCCCGGCACTGGATGGCGGACGGCTTCTCTTCTTTTTGATCGAGGCTATCCGGGGCAGGCAGATGAATGAGGAGATCGAGGGAAGGATCCATCTAGTCGGCTTTATGCTGCTTATGGTATTGATGGTCGTCGTCATGTTTAACGATATTCAGAAATTGTTCGTCTAGGAGGTTTTTGCTATGGAGCGAAAGATAACAAAAGAGATCCATATTGGAGATCGTGTGATCGGTGGAGGCAATCCGATCCTGATCCAGTCTATGACCAATACAAAAACAGAAGATGTCGATGCAACAGTCGCACAGATCCGGCAGTTGACACAGGCGGGCTGTGATATTATCCGTTGTGCTGTTCCGACTATGGAAGCGGCATGTGCTTTGGAAGAAATAAAAAAGCAGGTGGAGATCCCGGTCGTTGCAGACATTCATTTTGACTATCGTCTTGCGATCGCAGCCATGGAGCATGGTGCGGACAAGATCCGTATCAATCCAGGCAACATAGGGTCACTGGATCGTATCAAGGCAGTCGTGGATGTGGCAAAAGAGCGCAACATCCCGATTCGTGTTGGGGTAAACAGTGGTTCCCTGGAAAAAGAACTGGTAGAAAAATACCACGGCGTTACGGCGGAAGGCATTGTGGAGAGCGCACTGGATAAGGTGCATATCATCGAGGATCTGGGCTATGATAATCTGGTCATCAGCATCAAATCATCTGATGTTCTCATGTGTGTCAAGGCACATGAACTGATCTCCAGCCAGACGGATTATCCGCTCCATGTCGGTATCACGGAATCGGGGACACTGACCAGTGGCAACATCAAGTCATCGATCGGTCTGGGACTGATCTTACACCAGGGCATTGGCGATACCATCCGCGTTTCTCTGACCGGAGATCCGATCGAGGAGATCAAGTCTGCCAAGTTGATCCTGCGCACTCTGGGGCTGCGCAAGGGCGGCATTGAGGTCGTATCCTGTCCGACTTGTGGACGTACACAGATCGATCTGATCGGACTGGCGAACCGCGTAGAAAATCTTGTGGCAGGTTATCCTTTGGATATCAAGGTTGCCGTCATGGGCTGTGTGGTCAACGGACCGGGCGAGGCAAAAGAGGCAGACCTTGGTGTTGCGGGTGGCATTGGCGAAGGTCTTTTGATCAAACATGGTCAGGTAGTCAAGAAAATGCCGGAAGAAGAATTACTCCCGGCATTAAAATACGAATTAGATCATTGGGGCGAGTAGCCCCTTAGTTGGAGTGAAGCAGATTGGATAAAAGTTTTCAGGAAGTTTTTCCATCCTTACAATTAGATAATGACTTAATGCAGATCATGCAGGGAGCAATGATTCAGAAGGTAAGTACGAACCGGGACAGAAGTGCCATTCGTATTTACCTTCATTGTGATTCCCTTGTTCCCAAGCGCCGTATCTGGAAGATGGAAGATGCGATCAAGAAACAGTGCTTTGCAAAAGAAAATGTAACGATACATATCATAGAGTCTTTTTCATTATCTGCATTATATACGCCGGAAAAATTATACGATATTTATAAGGACAGTATTTTAGAGGAGATCAATGCCTATAGTGCCCTTTTATTTGGCGTATTCAAAAAAGCGGATTTTACCTTTTCAGAGGATCATCTTCTGGTCACTCTGGAAGATACGGTCATCGCACATGGCTATGAGCAGGAACTGCACGATATCTTAGATAAGATCTTTTGTCAGCGCTGCGGGCAGAAACTCATCATTGATTTTTCCTATAAAGAACCGGTTGCAAGCAAGTATCGTGAAAATTCACAGATACTGATCGACAACCAGATCGCGGAGATTACAAGACAAAACCGCATGCGCCAGCAGCAGAAGGAACTGCTGAATGCAGAGGAGGGCGAGCAGGATACCGGCAGCGAGAAGCCAGCCAAGCCTGCCGGCAAAGATGTCGGAAACGAAAAGAAGTCCTTTGGCAAAGGCGGTGGCAGACGCGGTGGCTTTGCAGCGAAAAAATCCAACAATCCGGATGTTATTTATGGACGTGAATTTGATGATGAACCGATTCCAATTCAGGAGATTTCCGGTGAGATCGGCGAGGTAACCATCCGCGGACAGATCATCAGTTTTGAAAGTCGAGAGATCCGCAATGAGCGTACGATTTTAATGTTTGCCATCACGGACTTTACGGATACGATCGTCAGCAAGATCTTTGTGTCAAATGATCAGGTGGACGAAGTCTGTCAGGGAATCAAGAACGGTGCTTTTATCAAGTTAAAAGGCGCACCGATGATCGATAAATTTGACCATGACCTTACCATGAGTTCGGTCTTTGGCATTATGCGTATCCCGGACTTTACGACTTCCCGTCATGATCATGCCCCGGATAAGCGTGTAGAGTTACACTGCCATACCAAGATGAGTGATATGGATGGGGTATCGGATGTCAAGGATATCATCAAGCGGGCAGCCGGTTGGGGACATCAGGCGATCGCAATTACCGACCATGGAGCCGTACAGGCTTTCCCGGATGCAGACCATACCGTGCATGATCTGGATACGGACTTCAAGGTGATCTATGGCTGTGAGATCTATCTGGTGGATGATACCAAGGGTATTGTGACGGATTCCAAGAACCAGAGTCTGGATGATACCTATGTGGTCTTTGACTTGGAGACGACAGGATTTCATGCAAAAAATAATAACATCATAGAGATCGGAGCGGTCAAGGTCGTTGGCGGGCAGATCACGGAACGTTTTTCCGAGTTTGTCAATCCGAAAGAACCAATTCCTTTCCGTATTACCGAACTGACCAGCATCCGTGATGAGGATGTCATTGATGCGGAGGATATTACAAAGATCCTGCCACGTTTTATGGATTTTTGCAAGGGTGCTATCATGGTTGCCCATAATGCAGACTTTGATATGAGTTTTATCAAGGCAAATTGCGAACGACTGGGACTGCCCTGTGACTTTACCTATGTGGATACGGTGGCTCTGGCGCGTTATCTGCTTCCGTCACTCAGCAAGTTCAAACTGGACAATGTGGCAAAGGCAGTGGGTGTATCTTTGGAACACCATCATAGGGCAGTAGATGATGCGGGCTGTACCGCAGAGATCTACGTCAAGTTCTTGGAAATGTTAAAAGACCGTGGCTTTGAGACACTGGATGATGTCAACAAGGACGGTATGGCATCTGATGAGACCATCCGCAAGATGCCGTCTTACCACTGTATCGTCTTAGCAAAAAATGACATTGGACGTATCAATCTCTATCGTTTGATCTCCATGTCACACTTACAGTATTATTACAGAAGACCAAAGATCCCAAAGAGCCAGTTGCAGAAATATCGGGAGGGTCTGATCATCGGCTCGGCATGTGAGGCGGGAGAATTATACCGCGCCATCCTAAACAGCCGACCGGAAGAAGAGATCACGCGTATCGTGAATTTTTACGATTATCTGGAGATCCAGCCGCTCGGAAACAATGCCTTTATGCTCCGTAAGGATGACGGACTGATCAAGAGCGAAGAAGACCTGCGCAATATCAACCGCAGGATTGTCTCCTTAGGAGAAATCTTTAAAAAGCCGGTTGTTGCGACCTGTGATGTGCATTTTCTGGATCCGCAGGATGAAGTATATCGCCGTATCATTATGGCGGGCAAGGGCTTTTCGGATGCCGACGATCAGGCACCTTTGTATCTGCGTACTACCGAGGAGATGTTGGAGGAGTTTTCCTATCTTGGTTCTGCCAAGGCGGAGGAAGTCGTTATCACCAACACCAACCGGATCGCCGATATGTGTGAGCCGATCTCGCCGGTGCGACCGGACAAATGTCCACCGGTCATTGAAAACTCAGACGGCATGCTGAGAAAGATCTGCTATGATAGGGCGCATGCGCTCTATGGCGATGATCTGCCGCCTGTCGTAGAAGAGAGACTGGAAAGAGAACTCAAATCCATCATCGGCAATGGTTATGCCGTGATGTATATCATCGCACAGAAACTGGTGTGGAAGTCCAATGAGGACGGCTATCTGGTAGGTTCCCGTGGATCGGTAGGATCTTCCTTTGTCGCCACCATGGCAGGTATTACCGAGGTAAATCCGCTCAGTCCGCATTATCTATGTGAATATTGTCATTTTGTTGATTTTGATTCCGAAGAGGTCAAGGCTTATTCCGGGCGTGCAGGTTGTGATATGCCGGACCGCAAGTGTCCGGTCTGTGGCAAGGATCTGAAAAAAGAGGGATTTGATATTCCGTTTGAAACTTTCCTGGGATTCAAGGGAAATAAGGAGCCGGATATCGATCTGAACTTCTCCGGGGATTATCAGTCAAAGGCGCATAAATACACCGAGGTTATCTTTGGGGAAGGCCAGACCTTTAAGGCGGGTACGATCGGTACGCTTGCTGATAAGACCGCTTTTGGCTACATCAAGAATTATTATGAAGAACGTGGCATACACAAGAGAAATTGTGAGATCGACCGTATCGTACAGGGTTGTGTGGGCGTGCGAAGAACGACCGGACAGCATCCGGGCGGTATCATCGTACTTCCGGTAGGAGAGGACATTTTTTCCTTTACACCGGTCCAGCACCCGGCAAACGATATGACATCCGACATCATTACGACCCACTTTGATTATCACTCCATCGATGCCAACCTTTTGAAGCTGGATATTCTGGGACACGATGATCCGACTATGATCCGTATGTTGGAAGATCTGACCGGACTGCATGCGCAGGAGATTCCGCTGGATGATAAGACGGTCATGTCACTCTTTAAAAATACCTCAGCCCTTGGGGTCACACCGGAGGAGTTGAACGGCTGTCCGATGGGAACGCTGGGTATCCCTGAGTTTGGTACCGATTTTGCCATGGGGATGCTCCGGGATGCAAAGCCGCAGGAGTTTACGGATCTGATCCGTATTTCCGGCTTGTCCCATGGTACGGACGTATGGCTGGGTAATGCCCAGACTTTGATCGAAAATGGTACGGCTACGATTTCTACCTGTATCTGTACGCGTGATGATATCATGACCTATTTGATCCATATGGGACTGGATAGTGCGGAAGCCTTTGATATCATGGAAAAGACCAGAAAGGGTATCATTGCCAAGGGCAAATGCAAGCAGTGGCCGGAGTGGAAACAGGATATGCTGGATCATGGCGTGCCGGAATGGTACACCTGGTCCTGTGAAAAGATCAAATATATGTTCCCGAAGGCACATGCGGCGGCATACGTTATGATGGCATGGCGTATCGCCTATTGTAAGGTCTTTTATCCCCTGGCTTACTACGCGGCATTCTTTAGTATCCGCGCGACATCCTTCAGTTATGAACTCATGTGTCAGGGTAAGGATAAACTGGAATTTTATATTGCAGAATACAAGAAAAAAGACAAGTTGTCGGCAAAAGAAGAAGGAACTCTCCGTGATATGCGTATCGTACAGGAAATGTATGCGCGAGGTTTTGAATTTTTACCACTGGATCTGTATAAGTCAGATGCCAGATATTTCCAGATCGTCGACGGTAAATTATTACCGCCTTTCAACTCGATCGACGGCATGGGAGACAAGGCGGCAGAGTCGCTTGCCATTGCAGCCAGTGGCGGCAAGTTCTTATCCAAGGATGACCTGCGGGAGCGTGGCAAGGTAAGTAAATCGATCATTGAACTTTTATCCGATCTGGATATTATTTCGGATCTGCCGGAATCCAACCAGTTATCCTTCTTCGACTTTACGGCGTAGGATGAAGCAGTTTGGGAAATTCCACGGATTTTCCTATTTATAAAAAGAGATGATTATGAGAGGAATTACATGAAAGATTTAAGTGAGATCCGATGTGATATTGACGCGATTGACCGTCAGATCGTATCGTTGTATGAACAGAGAATGGGACTTGCTGCGGAAGTGGCAGAATACAAGATCGCCAACCATAAAAATGTCTATGACAAGGCACGCGAGGATGACAAATTAAAGACCTTGGCGGGGCTGGTGCCGGATGAATTTTTAAAGCAGGGCGTGGTCGAACTTTTTGAACAGATCATGTCGACCAGCCGCAAAAAGCAATACCAGATGTTAGCGGAAGCAGGACAGATCGAGCCGTTGGGATTTCGGGCGATCGATGCTCTGGATGCCAAGGATAAGCGGATCGTTTATCAGGGAGTCGAAGGGGCTTATGCCCAGATGGCAATGCAACAGTTCTTTGGCAAGGAATGTCCGGGTGAGGCAGTAGCGACCTGGCGGGATGCTATGGAGGCGATCCAGAGCGGATGCGTGGATTATGCGGTCCTGCCGATCGAAAACTCATCCGCCGGTATTGTGGCGGAAAATTATGATCTTTTGATGGAATATGACGTGACGATCGTGGGCGAGCAGATCATTAAGATCGACCATGCACTCTTAGGTGTCAAGGGGGCAAAGATCGAGGATATTACCGTGGTATATTCCCATCCACAAGCCCTGATGCAGTGTGCGGACTATCTGGATGACCATGCAAAAATGGAGCGCAAGGCATTGAAGAATACAGCCCTTGCAGCCCAGAAGGTCAAAGAGGACGGTCTGAAAAACCAGGCTGCCATTGCAGGCATACATAATGCCGGTATTTATGATCTGGATGTTTTAGACCAAGCCATTCAGGATAATAAAGAAAATGAGACACGCTTTATCATTGTGGCAAAGGATAAGACCTATCTGCAATCTGCGGATAAGGTCAGCCTGTGCTTTGCACTCCCGGATGATGAGGCTGGTGCCTTGTATCGCATCATGTCACATTTTATCTTTAATGGGATCAACCTGACCCGTATCGAATCCCGTCCGAGCAAGGGCGGCTCCTGGGGCTACCAATTCTTTATCGATTTTGAGGGGAATCTGAGACAGGAAGCGGTCGTCAATGCTCTGCGGGGCTTAAAGGAGGAGACATCTTCTTTCCGCATTTTGGGGAATTACCAGTCTTTTGCAAAGGGAAATTAGATTTTTTAAAAATTTTATGGGGATTTTACATGGATATGTTAAGGTGGAGATTATGTAAAGGGGGATATTATGAAGTTATATGCATCGATCTATATTGGATCTTATGAGATTATTCTGAAAGTATTTCAGATCACACAAAAGAAACGCTTGAAGGAACTGGATTGCCTGCGTACGCCGATCGATACGGCACAGGATATCTATGCCAGCGGTCAGTTGAAAAAGGAGACTGTAGATAGGATCTGCAATGTGCTGGAAGATATGAAACGCACCCTTGCCCTGTATCGGCTGACGGAGGACTATCAGATCTATGCCGGCTCTACCTTTACGGCGGCAGACAACCGCCTCTTTGCCATGGAACAGATCAAACTGCGCACCGGTATGAAGGTGCTGGCGCTCAGCAATTCCGAGCATAGGTTTATGAGTTATCGCGCGGTGGCATCCCAGGATAATTTTGATGCCATGGTATCGGAGAGTGCAGCAATCGTGGATATCGGCGGTGCCAGTTTACAGATCACCCTCTTTTATCATGGAAAGGTCAGAACGACACAGCATATCGGTTTGGGAACGGTCATCATGAGCGAGAATATGAAACGTTTATCCTATATGACCAACCATAAAGAGCAGATCGCTCAGATGATGTATAAGGAACTGGATGCCTTTGTCACCATGCATATGCAGGATGTCAAGTTAAAATATTTGATCATCTTAGGCGACCATGTATCGACTTTGATGGAACGCGCCGTAGATGATGCGACCAGGGAACCGATCAGGATGGAACATTACATGGAACTTCTGGAGAATATGCGGGATAAGACCTTGCAGAGCATCATCCGGGAATTTGATGTCTTAAACGATCATGAGGAACTGATCGAACCCTTTTTGATGCTGCATCATGCCATTGCAGAAAAACTGCCGGCAAAATATGTCTATGTGCCGGGCGTATCTGTCAATGACGGTATGGCATATCACTATTTTGCACCAAAACATTATCTGCAGGTAGAACATGACTTTGACCAGGATCTCATCTCTGCGGCATGGTCGATCGCCAAGCGCTACGGCAGTTACCAGCCGCACTTAAAGGCACTGGATAAGATCTCGACCCAGATCTTTGATGCGACAAAGAAGTTTCACGGGCTGGATAAAAGGCAAAGATTATTGATGCGTCTGGTCGCGATCTTGCATGACTGTGGAAAATACATCAGTATCTCGGATGCGTCCGATTGTTCCTATATCATTATCATGTCATCGGAGATCCTGGGTCTATCCCACAAGGAACGTGAGATGGTTGCTACGGTCGTATCTTTGAACCGTAAAAGTCTGGAATCTTATGACAGCATGGCGGATCGTTTTAGCGTGGATGAGTATATGACGATCGTCAAACTGCTTGCTATCTTAAAAGTGGCTAATGCGCTCGACCGCAGCCACAGGCAGAAGTTCAAGAACATCAAGATGGCGGTGCGGGGCAATCGTTTGCACATCACCATTGAGGCGACGGATTCCATCGCATTGGAAAAAGGCATGTTTGAAGAAAAGGCAGACTTCTTTGAAAGTGTATTTTCCATCCGTCCGATCTTGCGGGAATTGCGCGTGTTTGAATAGAGGGGGATCAAAAAATGAGCAAGGCAGAAGAATTCAAAAATCCAAAATATTATGATAACCGAGAATTGAGTTGGATCAAATTTGAGCACCGTGTACTAAACGAGGCAAAGGATAAGGAGATACCGATTCTGGATCGCCTGAAATTTGTCAGCATCACATCTTCCAATCTGGATGAGTTCTTTATGGTACGTGTTGCTTCCTTAAAGGACATGGAGCATGCAGGCTATACCAAAAAAGATATTGCCGGCATGGATCCAACGGAACAGTTGTGTGCAATAGGAAAGGAAGTCCATGCGCTTGTTGAAAAGCAGTACAACACCTACAATCGTTCCCTAATGCCGATTCTGCGCAAGGAGGGCATTCGGATCATAGGCGCTTATGAGGAACTCAACGAAAAGCAGGCAACCTATGTAGATAAATACTTTATGGAGCATGTCTATCCGGTGCTGACCCCTATGGCGGTAGATGCTTCCCGGCCTTTTCCTCTGGTGCGCAACAAGTCCTTAAATATTGCGGCACTCATCAAGTCCAAGCATCCAAATTCAAAATTACAGCAGGGAAGTAAGCAGGAACTGGAATTTGCTACCGTGCAGGTGCCGTCTGTTCTGCCACGACTGGTGCCGATCCCGGGCGAGGACGACCGTTATACTTTTACACTCTTGGAACAGATCATAGAAAAGAATATGGCACAACTCTTTTTGAACTATGACCTTGTGTGTGCCTATCCTTATCGTATCATGCGAAATGCCGATCTGTCCTTTGATGAGGATGAGGCGAGCGATCTTTTAAAAGAGATCCAGAAGCAGCTTGTCAAAAGGCAGTGGGGTGAGGTGATCCGTCTGGAGATCGAACATAAGGCGGATAAACGCCTTTTGCAGGTCTTAAAAGAACAACTGGCTGTTAGCGGTAAGGATGTCTATGAGATCGCAGGACCTTTGGATCTTACTTTCTTGATGAAGATGTATGGGCTGTCCGGCTGTGATGATCTGCGGGAGAAACTTTTTGTACCGCAGAAAAATCCAAGAATCCTTCCTGGAGAGAGCATTTTTGATGAGATCAAAAAAGGAGATATTTTCCTGACCCATCCCTATGAGACCTTTGATCCGGTCGTTGATTTTATCAAGCAGGCAGCAGTTGACCCGGATGTACTTGCCATCAAACAGACCCTGTATCGTGTCAGTGGCAATTCACCGATCATCGCAGCGCTTGCCAAGGCGGCGGAAAACGGAAAGCAGGTCACGGTCTTGGTAGAATTAAAGGCACGTTTTGACGAGGAAAACAATATTGTCTGGGCACAAAAGTTAGAGAAGGCGGGCTGTCATGTTATCTATGGACTGGTGGGCTTAAAGACCCATTGTAAGATCGCACTGGTCGTCCGCAGGGAAGAGGATGCCATCACACGTTATGTGCATCTTGGTACCGGCAATTACAATGACTCGACCGCCAAACTTTACACAGATTGCGGTATCTTTACCTGCAATGAAAATTATGGAGAAGACGCAACGGCTGTCTTTAACATGTTGTCCGGTTATTCGGAGCCGGCAAGATGGAATAAACTGGTCGTGGCACCGATCTGGCTGCGTGACCGCTTTATCGCCCTGATCGATCGGGAGATCGCTCATGCCAAGGAAGGAAAAGAGGCATATATCGTTGCCAAGATGAATTCCTTGTGCGACCGGCAGATCATTGAAAAATTATACGAGGCATCCTCTGTCGGTGTAGAGATCTACCTGGTGATCCGCGGAATCTGCTGCCTTCGTACCGGGATACCGGGCGTAAGCGAACATATCCATGTGACCTCGATCGTGGGGACTTTTTTGGAACATAGCCGTATCTTTTATTTCTATAATAATGGACAGGAAGATATATATATGGGAAGTGCGGACTGGATGCCTAGAAATCTGGATCGGCGTGTGGAGATCGTATTCCCGGTGGAAGATGATGTGATCAAGGATCGGATCAAGCATATCTTAGATGTTCTCCTGCGCGATAATTTAAAGGCATATGCCATGCTTTCGGATGGCACTTATGCAAAGATGAGCCGACGCGGCAAACAGGCGATCGGCGCCCAGATGACATTCTGTCGTGAGGCAATGGAAGGAGCGAAGGAGGAGACCACAGTTTGGAAAGGCAGACGCTTTATACCGATCTGGGCCTTTGATGAAGAAGAACACGAAGCCTAAGATTTTATTGTTAGATTTAAATTGTACAAAATTGTCCGAAAAACACAATATATAGTGCTTTTGCCTTGCACAAGGTACAAAAGCATGGTATGGTATATACAAGTATTGAAGAGGATACTTAGGAACCACTTAAAATATGCACCGAGGAGGGGATCAAAGCAATCGGTTTAGATGAGTATTTTAAGGTATCGGCGGTAGTCGAGTATTCCGGTTCCGAAGATTCCGGACAAGGACGACTGATATGGCATACTAGAAGAAGGGAGTCTTCTGGTGAATTCGGAAACATATTCAGAGTCGCCTGTGATGAATTAAAACAAGAGACAGGCAAGGTCTAAGGACAAGGGGGAAGACGGCAGGATTTCTGTCGTTTTCCTTTTGTGCGAATTTAGCAGAAAAATCCGAAAAAAGTATTGACGCCCCATAGAATCTGTGATAAAGTACCAATGTTGTGAAAACAAAGTAGAGTATCCACTCTCACCTGAGCACAGAGGTGACTCAGCGTTTATATTCCGACTTTTTGAAGTGTTGTGAGTTTGATTGTGGATAGTCTGCCTATCCACTTTTTTTATTTTAATCTGGAGGTATAAGACCATTAGCGATTTAATGATTAACGAGCAGATCAGAGACAGAGAAATTCGTCTGATTGGTTCAAACGGAGAACAGCTTGGCATTATGTCAGCAAGAGAAGCAATGAAATTGGCAGAGGAAGCAGAACTTGATCTTGTCAAGATTGCCCCGAATGCTAAGCCACCGGTATGCAAGATCATTGATTACGGTAAGTATCGTTACGAACTTGCACGCAAGGAAAAAGAAGCGAAGAAGAAGCAGAAGACAGTTGAAGTCAAAGAGATCCGCCTGTCACCGAATATTGATACCAACGATCTGAACACAAAGGTCAATGCAGCCAAGAAGTTCCTTTCCAAGGGCAATAAGGTAAAGATCACACTTCGTTTCCGCGGTCGTGAGATGGCGCATATCGCACAGAGTAAACATATCTTAGATGACTTTGCAAAGGAAGTCGAAGATATGGCAGTAGTGGAGAAAGCACCAAAGCAAGAAGGCAGAAGCATCAGCATGGTGTTGGCAGAAAAGAGATAATTTAAGGAGGAAAATAACATGCCAAAAATTAAGACAAAAAGAGCAGCTGCAAAGCGTTTTTCTACAACAGGAACAGGAAAGTTAAAGAGAAATAAAGCTTACAAGAGCCATATCTTAACCAAGAAGACAACTAAGAGAAAGAGAAATCTTAGAAAAGCAGCAATGACAGATGCTACAAATGTTAAGAATATGAAGAAGGTTTTACCTTACTGCTAATAAATAGGTTAAGGAGGATATCAAAATGGCAAGAATTAAAGGCGGAATGAACGCTAAGAAGAAGCATAATAGAGTATTAAAGATGGCAAAGGGCTACAGAGGTGCTAGATCTAAGCAGTATCGTGTAGCAAAGCAGTCAGTAATGAGAGCACTTACAAGTTCTTATGCTGGTAGAAAGCAGAGAAAGAGACAGATGCGTCAGCTCTGGATCGCTCGTATCAACGCAGCAGCAAGAATCAATGGTCTTTCATACAGCAAGTTTATGTATGGATTAAAGCTTGCAGGTGTTGAGATGAACCGCAAGATGTTAGCAGAGATGGCTGTAAATGACGCAGCAGCATTTGCTGAATTAGTTGAATTGGCAAAGACAAAGGTTGCCTAAAGATAATGCAGGACTCCGAACGTATTCGGAGTCCTTTTTTGTCAATTTTTTAACCAAATAAAGGTTTTTTTATAAAGGCACTTATGCTATAATGCCCTTTGGTGAGTGAAGAATATTTTAATTAGGAGGAATGACAGATGGCAATTTTAGTTACCGGTGGTGCAGGCTACATTGGAAGTCATACTTGTGTAGAACTTTTGCAGGCAGGATATGACGTGGTTGTTTTGGATAACTTATCCAATGCCAGTGAAAAGTCATTGGATCGTGTTAAGGCGATCACAGGCAAAGAGGTTACTTTCTACAAGGGAGACATCTTGGATCGTGACATCTTAAATGAGATCATGGACAAGGAGCAGATCGACTCATGTATTCATTTTGCCGGCCTAAAGGCGGTAGGTGAATCTGTTGAGAAGCCTTGGGAATATTATAACAACAATATCGCAGGAACATTAACACTGGTGGATGTGATGAGACAGCATGGCGTAAAGAACATCATCTTTTCATCATCTGCAACAGTTTACGGCAATCCTGCACAGATCCCGATCACAGAGGAGTGCCCAAAGGGACAGTGTACCAACCCATACGGATGGACAAAGTCTATGTTGGAGCAGATCCTTACCGATATGCAAAAGGCAGATCCGGAGTGGAATGTGATCTTACTTCGTTATTTTAATCCGATCGGTGCGCATCCAAGCGGAACCATGGGTGAAAATCCAAACGGTATCCCGAACAACCTCATGCCATATATCACACAGGTGGCAGTTGGTAAGTTGAAAGAACTTGGCGTTTTCGGTAACGACTATGATACACCGGATGGTACCGGTGTCAGAGACTACATCCATGTAGTCGATCTTGCGATCGGTCATGTCAAGGCATTAAAGAAGATCGAGGAGAATGCCGGACTTTGTATCTACAATCTGGGTACGGGTGTCGGCTATAGCGTTCTGGATATTGTAAAGAACTTTGAGGAGGCGACCGGCGTCAAGATCCCTTATGTGATCAAGCCGAGAAGAGCCGGCGATATCGCAACCTGTTATTCCGATGCGACCAAGGCAAAGGAAGAACTTGGATGGACTGCAAAGTATGGTATCAAGGAAATGTGTGCAGACTCCTGGAGATGGCAGAAGAACAATCCAAACGGCTATGAAGACTAAGAATTTTCTTGAATTTCAATTTTTTCAAAAAAATTGAAAAAAGTACTTGACGAGGAAGAGTATTTGATATATTATTGTCTTGTTGTCGCGATGCGGTAACAAGACATCATGGTTCGTTGGTCAAGCGGTTAAGACGCCGCCCTCTCACGGCGGAATCAGGGGTTCGATTCCCCTACGAACTGTTGAGCGCAAGTAGATATGTTGCTAGAATTGAGAGTGGACATTTTGTCCACTCTCAATTTTTTAAAAAAAGAAAGGTGGTGGACACATGTCACAAAGGGAGCAGTACGAAAAGAAGACAGAAGAATTGATCCTTCCGATTCTGGACGAAAAAGGCTTTGAATTGGTGGACGTGGAATATGTCAAGGAAGGTCAGGATTATTTCCTTCGGGCATATATTGACAAACCGGGAGGCATTACCATTGATGACTGCGTTGCGGTCAGCAGAGAGATGAATGTCCTGCTGGATGAACTGGATTATGTAGAGGGAGCCTATACCTTTGAGGTGAGTTCACCGGGATTGGGACGACCGCTCAAGAAAGCGCGGGATTTTGAACGCAGTCTGGGACAGGAAGTAGAGATCCGTACTTATAAAGCAATCGACGGTTCCAAAGAATTCTACGGTATCCTGCATGCCTATGATGATGATAGTGTCACTGTCCTATCCGAAGACAATGAAGAAGTTACATTTAATAAGTCAGACATTGCATTGATCCGTCTGGCATTTGATTTTTAGCGTACTATAACAAGAATTTTAGGAGGATGAACAAGAAATGAAGAACAATGAATTGTTAGAAGCGTTAAATGTGTTGGAGGCTGAAAAGAATATCAGCAAAGATGTCCTTTTGGAAGCGATCGAGAATTCGCTTCAGGTTGCCTGCAAAAATCATTTTGGAAAGAATGATAACATTACCGTGAACATCAATCCGGAAACATGTGAATATCATGTTTTAGCAGCCAAGACGGTTGTAGAAGATGTGGAAGATCCGGTAGAGCAGATCAGTTTGGAGGACGCACAGGCGATGGACGGATCTTACAATATCGGCGATGTGGTCAATGTTGAGATCAAGTCAACCAACTTTGGACGTATCGCAGCACAGAGTGCAAAGAACACGATCTTACAGAAGATCCGTGAAGAAGAAAGAAAGATGGTATTTGACGAGTATTATCAGTTGGAAAGAACGGTTGTGACCGGTATCGTACAGCGTTACATCGGCAAGAACATCAGTGTAAATCTTGGTAAGACCGATGCTTTCTTGGCAGAGAATGAGCAGGTCAGAGGTGAGCACTTTGAGCCGACAGAGCGTATCAAGGTATTGATCTTAGAAGTAAAGGATACGACAAGAGGACCGAAGGTCTTAGTTTCCAGAACCCACCCGGAACTGGTAAAGCGTCTGTTTGAAGAGGAAGTCGCAGAAGTACGTGACGGCGTTGTAGAGATCAAGGCGATCGCGCGTGAAGCAGGCAGCAGAACAAAGATGGCTGTATGGGCAGAGGATGAAAATGTGGATCCGGTTGGCGCATGTGTCGGTATGAACGGCAGCCGTGTCAATGCGATCGTAGATGAACTCCGCGGAGAAAAGATCGACATCATCGAATGGAATGAAAACCCGGCTATGCTCATTGAGCATGCCTTAAGTCCGGCAAAGGTCATTTCTGTTATCGCAGATGCAGATGAAAAGACAGCAAAAGTTGTTGTTCCGGATTATCAGTTGTCACTTGCCATTGGTAAGGAGGGACAGAATGCAAGACTTGCAGCCCGTCTGACAGGATTTAAGATCGACATCAAGAGCGAGACGCAGGCAAGAGAAGCAGGCGATTTCCTGGATTATGAAAACGAGTATGATGATGAGTATTATGACGACGATGAATACTATGATGATGAGTATGACGAGTCTGAAGATGATTATGTAGAAGATGACTACGATGATGATGCAGCATCAGAAAGTGAAGAATAAAATGAATGGCAAAAAAATTCCACAGCGCAAGTGTGTGGGATGTAATGAAATGAAAGACAAATCCCTTTTAGTCCGCGTGGTAAAGACACCGGAGGATACCTTTCTTGTGGATGCCAGCGGCAGAGCCAATGGCAGAGGGGCTTACATTTGTAAAGACATCGAATGTTTTCACAAGGCGATGAAGAATAAGGGATTGGAACGTTCATTGAAGTGTAAGATACCAGAAGATATTGTAAAACGATTGGAAGAGGAGATGATATAAATGCAGGATAAGGCTTTGGCGATGCTTGGTATGGCAACAAAAGCGGGAAAAGTAGTCAGCGGAGAATTTTCCGTGGAAAAGGCTGTCAAAGAAGGCAAGGCATGGCTGGTGCTGGTTGCAGAAGATGCATCTGACAATACCAAAAAGAGTTTTACGAACATGTGTGAATTTTATGAGTGCGACCTTGTTTTTTATGGCATAAAAGAGAATCTGGGGCATGCAATCGGCAAAGAGTTCCGGGCATCCGTTGCGATCACAGATGAAAATCTGGCACAGGCTGTAAAAAAGAAAATCACACTGGTATAACAACTGAATAATGGAGGATATAGTATGGCAAAAGTTAGAGTATATGAATTAGCAAAACAGTTAGGTGTAGAAACAAAAGAAGTTGTTGCAACACTTGCTGCAAACGGAATAGAAGTAAAGAGCCAAAACAGCATTGAGGATGCTGCGATCGCGATCGTAGAAAAGAAGTTTAAAAAGGCAGAACCGGTCAAAAAAGAAGTAAAAGAAGCACCGGAGAAGAAGGCAGAAGCAAAGAAAGAGGCAGCGGTAAAAGAAGAACCTGCAAAAGAAGGGGCAAAGACCGGGGAAAAGAAGGCAGAGCATAAGGAAGAAAATGCACGTCCGAAGAAGAAATCAAGCATTTCCGCTGTCTTTAATGCCCAGTACAGCAAGCAGCAGAGACCTCGCCGTGATGGTGACCGTCCGAGAAGAAGACCGGATGGTGACAGACAAAATGGCAATCGTGGTGACCGTTCCGGTTCCGGACGTCCGGCACAGGGAAGAATCACAATCCGTCCGGAGAGTGAGCGTACCGTCAGACCTTCCCACCGCGTACAGGAGGAGAAGGAACGTCAGGAGAGATTGGAGCGCAAGGAGCGTCAGGACAGACAGGAACGCCAGGACAGACGTGAGAATGGCAACCGTGGTGACAGACCAAACGGTAATCGTCCGATCCGTCCACGCCAAATGTCAGAAAATGACCGTCCGAGCAGCCGCGTAAACGCAGGCGACAACCGCAGACCGCGCAATAACGACGGCAATCGTGGCAACAGACCAAACGGCAACCGTCCAAACGGTGGTGGATTTGCCGGTGACAACCGCAGAAACAATGCTGCTCCGGCTGCGCCAGCTGCAGATATGAATGCAAAGGGAAGCCGCGACAACAACCGCAACAATAAAAAGAAACATGAGCACGATCAGTTTGGCTCTAAGAAGCAGGAACGCTATGTAAACTTGGAGAAGAACGGTGGCAAGAAGAAGAATAAGGCGCCACAGCCAAAGCCGGCAGAAAAGGATCCGAACGAGATCATTACACTGACCCTGCCTGAGCATATTACGATCAAGGAATTGGCTGACAAGATGAAAGTGCAGGCATCTGTGATCGTTAAGAAACTCTTTATGAAGGGCATCATGGTTACCGTAAACCAGGATATCGACTACGAGCAGGCAGAAGAGATCGCACTTGAGTTCAACTGCATCTGTGAGCCGGAAGTCAAGGTAGATGTGATCGAGGAACTTCTTCGCGAGGATGAAGAGTCAGAAGAAGATATGGTTGCCCGTCCACCGGTTGTCTGCGTTATGGGACACGTTGACCATGGTAAGACATCCCTTTTGGATGCTATCCGTGACACTAAGGTGACAGACCGCGAGGCAGGCGGTATCACACAGCACATTGGTGCTTACATGGTATCAGTCAATGGACAGAAGATCACCTTCTTAGATACACCGGGACATGAGGCATTTACCGCTATGCGTATGCGTGGTGCCAATTCTACCGATATTGCAATTCTGGTTGTTGCAGCCGATGATGGTGTTATGCCACAGACGGTTGAGGCGATCAACCATGCAAAGGCAGCAGGCATTGAGATCATCGTTGCGATCAACAAGATCGATAAGCCAAACGCAAATGTAGAACGTGTAAAGCAGGAATTATCCGAGTATGAACTGATCCCGGAAGATTGGGGCGGAAGTACCATCTTCGTACCGGTATCTGCACATACACACGAAGGTATCGATGAATTACTGGAAATGATCCTTTTGACCGCAGAAGTCTTGGAATTAAAGGCAAATCCAAAGCGTACGGCAAGAGGTCTTGTCATTGAGGCACAGTTGGATAAGGGCCGCGGTGCAGTTGCAACCGTTTTGGTACAGAAAGGTACCCTGCATGTGGGAGATCCGATCGCAGCCGGAAGTTCTTATGGTAAAGTCCGTGCCATGATCGATGAAAACGGACGCAGAGTCAAGGTAGCAACACCATCTACACCGGTAGAGATCTTAGGACTGAGTGATGTACCGAATGCAGGCGAGATCTTTGTTTCCATGGATTCTGAAAAAGAAGCAAGAAACTTTGCGGAGACATTTATTTCCGAGAGTAAGAATAAGTTAATTGAAGATACTAAGACCAGAATGTCATTAGACGATCTCTTCTCACAGATCCAGTCCGGTAATGTGAAGGAACTCAATATCATCGTCAAGGCAGACGTACAGGGGTCTGTCGAGGCAGTGAAGCAGTCTCTGGTAAAACTTTCCAACGACGAAGTTGTGGTTAAGATCATTCATGGCGGTGTTGGTGCCATCAATGAAAGTGATGTTATCTTAGCATCTGCATCCAATGCCATCATCATCGGATTTAACGTCAGACCGGATGCCATGGCTAAGGCTACCGCGGACAGAGAAGGCGTAGACGTCAGACTTTACAAGGTCATCTACAATGCCATCGAGGATGTGGAAGCAGCCATGAAGGGTATGCTGGATCCTGTTTATGAGGAAAAGGTTATCGGTCATGCACAGGTACGTCAGATCTTCAAGGCATCTGATGTCGGAAATATCGCCGGATCTTATGTCTTGGACGGTTACTTCCAGCGTGGATGTAAAGTCCGCGTATCCCGTGAGGGCGAGCAGATCTTTGAAGGTGATCTGGCATCACTCAAGCGTTTCAAGGATGACGTGAAGGAAGTTAAGGCAGGATTTGAATGTGGTCTTGTATTAGACGGATTTAATGACATCGCTGAAGATGATGTGATCGAAGCATATATTATGGTAGAAGTACCGAGGTAGGATATGAAAAAAAGAAGTATTAAAAATACAAGGATCAATGAGGAGGTTCACCGCGAATTGAGCAACATCATCCGCGGTGAGATCAAGGATCCGCGTGTCAGTTCCCTTTGCAGTGTTGTGGCTGTAGAGGTGGCACCGGATTTAAAGACGGCAAAAGCCTATATCAGCGTCTTGGGCGATGAAAAAGCCCAGGCTGATACGATGGAGGGCTTGCGCAGTTCTGCGGGCTATATCCGCAAACTCTTGGCATCCAATATCAATTTGCGCAATACACCGGAGATTCAGTTTATTTTGGATCAGTCGATTGAATATGGCGTCAGAATGTCAAAGATGATCGATGATCTGAATCAGGGCAACTAAGGAGGATCTTATGCAATTAGATCAGGAACTGCAAAATGTATCAAGTGTGGCGATCGCCGGACATATCCGCCCGGATGGAGATTGCGTGGGCTCCTGCCTGGCAACCTACAATTACATCACCACCTATTACCCACAAGTTAAGGTCTGTGTGTTCTTAGAGCCGATCCCAAGGATCTTTCAGTTTTTACAGGGCGCAGACAAGATCTTGGAGGCAAAGGATAGCGAGGAGTCGTTTGACCTTTGCATTGTCTTAGATTGTGGGGATGCGACAAGACTTGGGGATGCGGTCAAATTTTTTGAGACAGCAAAAAGGACGATCTGCATTGACCACCATGTCAGTAATCAGGCATTTGCGGATAAGAATAAGATCGTGGCAGATGCATCTTCTGCCAGTGAACTTGTCTACGATAGCATGGATCCGGCTAAGATCACAAAGGAGATCGCCGAGTGCATATACACAGGCATGATCCATGATACCGGTGTCTTTCAGTATTCCTGTACTTCCAGTCATACCATGGAAGTTGCGGGGTGTCTGATGGACCTGGGGATAGATTATCCGACCATCGTAGATAAGACTTTTTATGAAAAGACCTTTGCCCAGAACAAGATCTTAGGGCAGGCACTCTTAAAGAGCCGGCTCTATGAAGATGCAGAGTGTATCGCTTCTGTGATCACACAGGAGGAAATGGCAGAATTTTCAGTCCTGCCAAAGCATTTGGACGGCATTGTCAGCCAGCTCCGTATGACGAAGGAAGCCGAGGTGGCGATCTTTCTTTATGGTCTGGAACCGGGGGCTTATAAGGTCAGCACACGCTGCAAGGGAGACCGGGTCGACCTGTCACAGATCGCTATGAAATACCATGGCGGCGGACATAAAAAGGCCGCAGGCTTTACAGTCGAAGGGGATGATCCATGGGCATTGATCGATGGTATCGTGACGGATGTCAAGGAACAGTTAGCACAATAGGTAGCATATGAAAAGTGGAATTATAAACGTTTACAAGGAAGCCGGGTATACTTCGTTCGATGTGGTCGCGAAGATGCGCGGCATCCTTGGTATAAAAAAGATAGGGCATACCGGTACGCTGGATCCGGATGCCACAGGGGTGCTTCCGGTCTGTATCGGAAAGGCGACCAAGGTCTGTGATCTTTTGACAGACAAGGACAAGACCTATGAGGCGGTCATGCGGCTGGGGGTCGTTACCGATACGCAGGATATGACAGGGCAGGTCTTAGAGGAGCATGCTGTTACTGTGACAGAGGATGCGGTCCGGCGGGCAGTCGGGCAGTTTGTGGGGCAGATCGAGCAAGTCCCGCCTATGTACTCGGCTCTTAAAGTAGGAGGACAGAAACTCTGTAATCTGGCGAGAAAAGGGATCGAGGTGGAGAGAAAGCCCCGACCGGTCACCATTTATGAGATCCGAATAAAAAATATTGCACTGCCACTGGTTACCATGGAAGTGCATTGTTCCAAGGGAACTTATATCCGTACCCTTTGTCAGGATATCGGACAGGCTTTGGGATGCGGAGGCTGTATGGAGAGTCTGGTGCGTACGCAGGTGGCTTCTTTTGCCTTGGCAGACAGTCTGACCTTAGCCCAGATCGAGGAAGCCAAAAAGGAAGACCGGCTGGATCAGATTCTGCTGCCGATCGATCAGGTCTTTTCTGCTTATCCCAAGGTATATGCATCAGAGGAAGCAGATAAGAGACTGGTAAACGGCAACGCGATCGAGCAGATGCAGGCAAGGGCAGACGAGGCGATTGATGAGGGAGATCCGGTACGCATATATCTGTCAGATGGCAGATTTGTTGGGATATATCACTTAAATGAGCATCAGTTCAAACTAAAAAAGATGTTTTTGGAGACGACATGAAGATAATTACTTCGCTGGTAAATGAGACGATTTCAGAAAATACAGCCGTCACGGTAGGTAAGTTTGACGGTATACATAAGGGGCATGAACTTTTAACGGAAAAACTGCGTGGGCAAAAAGAAAAGGGGTTGGCATCCTGTGTCCTGACTTTTGATGTATCACCGCGGATCCGCCTGAAAAAGGATTTGACCAAACTCTTGATTACAAATGCAGAGCGGGCACATATTCTGGAAGAAGAAAAAATCGATTATCTGGCGCAGTGTTCTTTTGAAAAGGAGATCATGCAGTTGGAACCGGAAGAATTTATCCGCCTATTGGTTGAGAATTTTCACATGAAATACTTAGTCTGCGGCACCGACTTTTCCTTTGGCAGGATGGGACGGGGCAATGCCAAGATGCTGGAGGAACTTTCCAAGACCTATGGTTTTACCTTGGAGGTCGTGGAAAAACTGCAAAAGGATCACAGGGATATCAGTTCTACCTATGTCCGTGAAGAGATCGCTGCCGGTAATATAGAAAAGGGCAACGAACTTTTGGGCTATGAATACTTTGTCTGGGGCGAGATCGTACATGGCTATCATCTGGGAAGCAAGATGGGGATGCCGACGATCAATCTGATCCCGCCGGAGGACAAGTTACTGCCGAAAAACGGCGTTTATGTGACCAAGATCGAGATTGAGCATCATATATATCACGGTGTGACCAATGTTGGTGTCAAGCCGACGGTGACCGGGGAAAATCAAATGGGGATCGAGACACATATTTTGGATTTTGATCAGGATGTCTATGAAAAGGACGCGCGTGTGGTATTTCTTTCCCATATCCGTGATGAAAAGAAGTTCGACTCCGTAGAGGAACTCTTTGCACAGATGGAGAGGGATAAGAAAACGGCACTTTCTTACTTTAATCATTAGTTTGTTACATAATTGTTACAAATTTGTTGACAGATGAAATATGTCTTGCTATAATGCAAAAAGACAGCAGTGTTTGCTGCTGTTTTTTTAGTGGAAATTTTGGAAAATTCAGTTTGGATTTGGGAGGACATTGTGAAGAATCGATTGATTAGTGCAATTTCGGTGGCATGTGCAGGATGCCTTATATTTTCTTTTTGCTATAGCAACAAACAGATGCAGTCGCAGGGATTGACTGCAGGTATCGTGGCATCTGCTGCAGTCACTGTAGAGGAAGCGGCAGCCATGCCGCAGGTATCGGATGCGGATGTGGCGACCACCGGTACGGCACAGTTAGATACCTTTGGCTATGCTAATTTAGGACTAGCCAATGTAGAGGGCAATATCAATATCAGAGAAGCAGCCTCAACCGATGCTTCTATGGTAGGCAAGTTACCGGAAAACGCCGGATGTGAGATCTTAGGCACAGAGGGAGACTGGACACATATTTCTTCCGGTGAGGTAGAAGGCTATGTCTTATCCGAATATCTTCTGACCGGTGATGCAGCGATCACCAAGGCAAACGAGGTGGCACGTTATACTGCCACAGTCAATACTGACTCTTTGCGTGTACGCTTAGAGCCAAATACCACATCTGAGATCTTAGCGACCATGCCGGAGGGCGAGGAGTTAGAGATCGTATCGGAGACCGATGGATGGGTGCAGGTCAATATCGATGGCGAATATGGCTATGTCAGCGGTGACTATGTGACATGTGCAACGACTCTTGCAGATGCCATGACTATGTCAGAGGCAAGATACGGACAGGGTGTATCGGATGTCCGTGTGGATCTTGTCAACTATGCGACCCAGTTTGTAGGCAATCCTTATGTCTGGGGCGGCACCAGCCTGACCAATGGTGCGGATTGTTCCGGTTTTGTCCTTTCCATTTTTGCAAAATACGGTTACAGTCTGCCACATTCTTCCCGTGCACAGGCAAATTACGGTACCAGAGTCAGCACTTCCGAATTGATGCCGGGAGATCTGGTATTTTACGGCAGTGGCAAGAGTATCAGCCATGTGGCTATTTATATCGGCGGCGGACAGATCGTGCATGCCAGCACCGAACGTACCGGTATCATTATTTCCAGTGCCTTCAACAGATCACCGATCTGCTGCACAAGATTGTTAGATTGATACAATAAATATCTTTACAGGATATACAACCTGTGTTATACTCTTTTGGTATGATTTTACCCGTATTCGGTATTTGGAAACTCCGACCTTATGCTGAGTACAGGCGTATGAAATTTTAGGAGGTAGAAACATGATTTCAAAGGAAAAGAAAACAGCAATTATGGAAGAATACGCTAGAACACCTGGTGATACAGGTTCACCGGAAGTTCAGGTAGCAGTTCTTACAGCAAGAATCCAGGAGTTGACCGAGCATTTAAAGGAAAACCCAAAGGATCACCATTCTAGACGTGGTATGTTAAAGATGATCGGTAAGAGACGTAATCTCTTAGCATATCTTAAGGATGTTGATATCGAGAGATATCGTTCTTTGATCGAGCGTTTAGGTTTAAGAAAATAATTTGCTTGCATGGGCGGGGTAGTTTTCTATTCCGCCCAATTTTTCGTATGGGATTGCCCATAAGTTACCGGTTATCAGACAGGAGGATGATCCGAGACCACTGATAAGTGTCAGGCTGGCTTGGGATTTATCAGTAGTTTCGGGTTTCTGTCTTAACAAATATAATATAAGGAGATAAGAAATGACAAAGACATTTACAATGGAACTTGCAGGAAGAACCCTGCGTGTTGATGTTGGTCGTGTGGCAGCACAGGCAAATGGTGCAGCATTCATCCAGTATGGTGAGACAACCGTACTTTCAACGGCTACAGCATCAGAGAAGCCAAGAGAAGGTATTGATTTCTTCCCACTGAGTGTGGAATTTGAAGAAAAATTATATTCTGTAGGAAAGATCCCTGGTGGATTTAATAAGAGAGAGGGCAAGGCATCTGAGAATTCTGTGCTTACCGCACGTGTGATCGACCGTCCGATGCGTCCGCTTTTCCCAAAGGATTACCGCAATGACGTTACTTTGAACAACATGGTCATGAGTGTTGACCCGGAGGCTCGTCCGGAACTTGTTGCCATGCTTGGTGCAGCAATTTCAACCTGTATTTCCGATATCCCATTTGACGGACCTTGTGCTATGACACAGGTAGGTATGGTCGATGGCGAGTTCATCATCAACCCATCACAGGCACAGTGGGACAACGGAGATCTGAAACTGACCGTTGCATCTACAGCACAGAAGGTCATCATGATCGAAGCCGGTGCCAATGAGATCCCGGAAGACAAGATGATCGAGGCTATCTACAAGGCACATGATGTCAACCAGACCATCATCGCATTTATCAACCAGATGGTTGCTGAAGTTGGTAAGCCAAAACATTCCTACACCTCTTGTGCCATTCCGGAAGAGATGTTCGCAGAAATGCGCAAGATCGTGACACCGGAAGAAATGGAAGAGGCTGTATTTACAGACCAGAAGCAGGTACGTGAGGAGAATATCCGTCAGGTTACCGAGAAATTTGAAGAAGCATTTGCAGATAAAGAAGATTGGCTGGAAGTCTTAGGTGAGGCTGTATATCAGTATCAGAAGAAGACTGTCCGCAAGATGATCTTGAAGGATCACAAGCGTCCGGATGGCAGACGTATCGACCAGATCCGTCCACTTTCCGCAGAAGTAGATCTGATCCCTAGAGTACATGGATCTGCTATGTTCACACGTGGACAAACACAGATCTGTGACGTTGTTACTTTAGCGCCGCTTTCTGAAGTTCAGAAGGTTGACGGTTTGGATGAGAACATTACCGTAAAGCGTTACATGCATCATTACAACTTCCCGTCATACTCTGTCGGCGAGACAAAGCCATCCCGTGGACCGGGACGTCGTGAGATCGGACATGGAGCATTGGCTGAAAGAGCCTTGATCCCGGTACTTCCTTCTACAGAGGAGTTCCCATATGCGATCCGTGCGGTCTCTGAGACATTTGAGTCCAATGGTTCTACATCTATGGCATCTACCTGTGCATCTTGTATGGCACTTATGGCAGCCGGTGTACCGATCAAGAAGATGGTTGCAGGTATTTCCTGTGGTCTTGTTACAGGAGAGACAGATGATGATTATATCGTACTTACCGATATCCAGGGCTTGGAAGATTTCTTTGGTGATATGGACTTTAAGGTTACAGGAACCAAAGACGGTATTACAGCCATCCAGATGGATATCAAGATCCATGGTCTGACCAGACCGATCGTAGAAGAAGCGATCCGCAGAACCAGAGAAGCAAGATTCTTCATCATGGATGAGTGTATGTCAAAGGCAATCTCTGCACCTAGAGAGAGCGTTGGCAAGTATGCACCAAAGATCATCCAGATCCAGATCGATCCGGCAAAGATCGGCGATGTTGTAGGTCAGCGTGGGAAGACCATCAATGAGATCATTGAGCGTACCGGCGTTAAGATCGACATCACAGATGAAGGTAACGTATCTGTTTGCGGTACGGACAAGGAAAAGATGGACGAAGCCGTAGAGATGATCAAGATCATCACAACCGACTTTGAACAGGGACAGATCTTTACCGGTAAGGTCGTAAGTATCAAAGAATTCGGTGCATTCATCGAGTTCGCACCTGGCAAGGAAGGCATGGTTCACATTTCTAAGATCTCCAAAGAGAGAATCGAGCATGTAGAAGATGTACTTACCCTTGGCGATGTTGTTAAGGTTGTATGTCTTGGCAAGGACAAGATGGGAAGAATTTCCTTCTCTATCAAGGATGTAAAATAATCTATAAACCCAGGAACTCTCATCGGTTTGAACCGATGGGAGTTTTTTTCATATACTGAAAAAAAGCGAAAAAATACAGATGAATCAGGTAAGGCATTGGATAGGATTTGAAGAAAACATGGATCGGCTGGGGGATAGAGACCAGCCGGTTGGTGTTTGTATTTTAGATAGCGGTGTGGAGGCACACCCTGATTTTGGAAAACGTATTGTTTTGTTCCGGGACTTTGTAGAGGAACGTCAGGGTTTATATGACGATTACGGACATGGCACCCATATTGCGGGCATCAGTTCCGGCAGCGGACTGCGTTCCAAGGGCAGGTATCGCGGAATTGCGGCACATAGCAATCTGATCATAGGAAAGGTCCTAAATCACCAGGGCGACGGACGTATTGAGGACTTTATCGCGGCAATTTATTGGTGTATGCAGATGCAGGAAAAATTCCACATTCGCATTTTAAATATTTCGGTCGGTCTGATCAAAAGTGTTGCCAAAGACTGGCAGAGAGACCTGTTAGGCGCAGTGGAAGCCGCCTGGGACAAAGGGATTGTCACGGTATGCGCGGCAGGCAACAATGGACCGGGCAAGGGGAGTGTCACCATACCGGGCACCCAGCCCAAGGTCATAACGGTAGGCAGTGCAGATTACCGGCAGGGTACTTTTTCTCCAAGCGATTACAGCGGGCGCGGACCGACAGCGGATTGCGTCAAAAAACCAGAAATCTATGCACCGGGAAGTAATATCACCAGTTGCAGCAAGCAGGGCTGGTATGTAAAAAAGACCGGCACTTCCATGTCAGTTCCTGTTGTAACGGGAGCCATTGCCTTGCTCTTACAACAGGAACCATATCTTAGCCCGGTCGATGTCAAACTCCGCCTCTATGAACGGGCGAAGCGGGGGCATATGGACGGTGGTGGCAACTGGGGCACCATTTACCTGCCGACACTCTTGGATACAAAGCAGTAATAGCAGAACATTTCCTGTAAAATATCTCCATAACCGGCGGCTGCAATGGACTCCTTGGCTACGACCGGGATGGATCCGATCTGCTTGTCACCCAGGTAATAGTCGATGGAGCCGACGGTATCACCTTTTTTGATGGGAGCCGTGAGGTTTTCAGGCAGGTTTTGTTTACTGGTGATCTGGCTGAGATCTGCCTTCTTTTGATCCAGATAGGAAAAATCCTGCTTGGCAACTGCATGCAGGGTATCGGCGACTCCTTTTTTGACCGGGATCTGCAGGATCTTTTCGGTCGTTTTGTCCTGATAGATGGCAGTGTTGGCAAAGCCATAGGCAAACAGTGACTGGGCATCCCGAATACGGTCTTTGGAGGTCGGTGCCGCCATGATCACAGCGATCAGATCGATATTATCTTTGCTGGCTGTGGCGGACAGACAGAATTTGGCAAGGCTGGTCGAACCGGTCTTAAGACCTGTGGCATAAGGATAGGATTTGAGCAGTTTATTGGTGTTGGTCAGTGTAAAAGGAGTCTGTCCTTTCTTGGTCGTATGGGTAATATCTTCCTGCCAGATCTGGCAATAGTCGTAGATGGCTGGAAAACGCAGGATCAACTGGCGGCTTAAAAGGGCAAGATCCTTGGCACAGGAGTAATGGTCGGTGTCATCCAGACCGCAGCAGTTTACAAAATGCGTGTTTTCCATGGAAAGGGCGGCGGCTTTTTCGTTCATAAGGGCAACAAAGGCTTCTTCCGAGCCGGCGACAGTCTCTGCCATGGCAACGGCTGCATCGTTGGCAGAGGCGATGCTGATACATTTGATCATGGTCTCTACGGTCTGGGTCTCCCCAGGCTCTAAGAACACCTGTGAGCCGCCCATGCTTGCAGCGTATTCCGACACGGTCACCGTGTCGGTCAGGGAGATCTGTCCGCGCTCTATGGCATCGAAAATGAGAATCAAGGTCATGATTTTTGTGATACTTGCGGGATGCCGGATTTCATGTGCGTTTTTTTCGTAGACCACAGTTCCGGTGGACGCCTCCATCAGAAGAACGCTCGGCGCCGAGACGGAAAGGTCGGCTTCGCTGTTTTCCGCCGCAAGAACGGGAGAAGAGAGAGTGAGGGTGCAGCATAACAGAAAAGAAAGAAACTGCTTCAAGGTATTCTCCAGGATTCTTTTTGTTACTATTGTAGAGGAAGAACCTGTACATTATGCAGCGTGCACAAAAAGAAATTGGCATCCCGCGGGAAACTCTCATTTGAAACACTAATTATAGTAGAAAAGATTGTGCGAAAATACTAAATATAGGAAAAAACCTTGAATTTTTCGGGAAAACAATGTAAAATTGATACGTTGAAGATGTGGCAGAGAGGTTCTGCCGCCGGAGAGGATAAGAGAATCAGATGGAAATGACCGTAAAACTGCAGGTATTTGAGGGACCTTTAGATCTGCTTTTGCACTTGCTCGAGAAGAATAAAGTAAATATCTATGATATTCCGATTGTGGAGATCACGAATCAGTATATGGAATACATCGCAGAGATGAAGCGTCAGGACTTGAATGTGGTAAGCGAATTCCTTGTCATGGCGGCGACACTCATTGACATCAAATCCCGCATGCTTCTTCCGGCTCCGGAGACGGAGGACGAGGAAGAAGAGGATCCGCGTGCGGAACTGGTACAGCAGCTTTTGGAGTACAAGATGTACAAATGTATGGCATACGAGCTGCGTGACCGCCAGATGGATGCGGAGCGTGTCCTTTTTAAGGAGCCGACCATTCCGCCGGAGGTGGCAGAGTATGAGGAGCCGATCAACATGGAGGAGCTCGTCTCGGATGTAACGCTTGCCAGACTGAATGAGATTTTTAAGTCCATCATGAAAAAGCCGGTGGACAAGATTGATCCGATCCGTTCCAAGTTCGGCAAGATTGAGAAGGAAGAGGTATCGCTTTCGGACAAGATGGCATATCTGGAGAATTACTGCCTGACACACAGCCGGTTCAGTTTCCGCAGTCTCCTTGAGGCACAGGCGGGCAAGATGGAGATCATTGTCACGTTTCTCGCCATTCTGGAACTGATGAAGACAGGCAAGATATTTATATCACAGGAACACACCTTTGATGATATTCTGATTCAGTCAAAGATTGTGGCATAGAGTTGGAGTTTTCGGGATGAATGAAAAGAATTACGAGGCGATCATCG
>OGIE01000047.1_pt1 | contig 143633 bp, 102 predicted proteins | sample 1571581 | NCBI WGS metagenome assembly OGIE01 (sample SAMEA2582021, study PRJEB24529) | metagenome | biome: Human gut stool | place: China | collected 2011
TTTGTTTACAGTTGCTTTGTTTGCAGAAATGGTCTTAAAACTTAAAGTATCCACTGCTTAATAAATTAATTAATTAATAACTCTAAAAAACAAGCGCTTAGTTTTTTCGCTATCACTATCACTACGGACACTTGACGTAATAATGTGCTAGAAACTAAACTCTTAGTACAATTTGATAATATTCGGCTTGCAAAGGTACGGCTTTTCTTCGAAATACAAAACTTTTGTACATCTTTTTCATTATGAACCGCTAAGAGAGACGTGGATACTTATCGGCGGAAGTAATATCCCAGTGAGAAAGTTACGTTATTCTGGTAGAGGGAAGATTCGCCGTCATGTTTGGAAGTACGGCGGTCCAAAGTACCGCACAGGGCAGATACGGAAAAGAAGAAATTCGAATATTCAACCTGCAATCCGAGGTTCACCCCCAGATCGAATGTTTTAAGGTCTGCCTCGCCCGATTGTCCGAAAACGATATCGGTGTCGACATTTTGGGTACGCATTTTACCGAACAGGGAGAAATCGACTGCCGGACCGGCCATCACGCTGAAATAAACATCTGTGAACTGAAAGGTATATACCAGATTGACCGGTATTAAAATAGAATAATAGTTACATTTTGTTTTCGGATACACCCGACCTGTTCCATCTTCATCCGGTATATTGGAAAGATAATTTCCTCCCTGATGCACGAAAGCTACTTCCGGCTGCAAAGATAATCTTTTATATAAAGGTATCTGGGTCAACCCTGCCACACTAAATCCGAAACGGGCACCCGATTGATAATTATTGTCTATTTTCTGTACCAGCGAAGAATAAGCCAAACCGCCACGCACACCCCAAGTGACCTGGGCAGTTACCGGTATAATCATCAACATCACCAATATAATTACCAATCCGATCTTTTTCATACTATATACTATTTTCCATGAGCAAAGATAGTTTTTTTTTCTAATGATGATACTTATTCGATGATTTTAACGTATGATTCTGTAAAAACGTAACAAAAGTCGTACCTTTGTTAGGTAAAATATAAAAGTTTTTTCAATCATATATATGGAACCATTTATACATCTACACGTCCACACACAATACTCGTTACTGGACGGACAAGCCTCCATTGATGCCCTCGTAGACAAGGCACAAAAGGACGGCATGAATGCTATTGCTGTTACCGATCATGGTAACATGTTCGGTATAAAAGAGTTCTTTAACAAGGTATCCAAGAAGAACGGAAAGCCGCTTGGAGTCATCAAAGACCTGGAAAAAGAGCAGAAAGCGCTCAAAGGAAAAGAAGAACTCACTGCTGAAGAACAGGCACGCCTGGGAGAAATCCCGGGATTGATAGAAGCTGAAAAGAAAAAAATATTTAAACCCATCATCGGATGCGAATGCTACTGTGCGCGCAACGGCAGATTCAGCAAAACCGCCAAAGAAGACCGAAGCGGTTACCATCTGATCGTCCTGGCCAAGAACCTGAACGGTTACAAGAATCTGATCAAGATGGTTTCCATCTCATGGACGGAAGGTTTTTATGGCCGCCCTCGTATCGATCATGAACTGCTGGAGAAATACCATGAAGACCTGATCATTTGCTCTGCCTGCCTGGGAGGTGAAATACCTCAGCATATCATGCACGATCGGATAGATAAAGCTGAAGAGTCGATCCTTTGGTTCAAGAACCTGTTCGGCGAAGATTATTACCTGGAAATGCAACGGCACGAGACACATGACCCGAATGCCGACTGTACTACCTTTCCGAAGCAGCAGGAAGTAAACAAGGTCCTGATCGAACTGGCACGTAAACACAATGTGAAGCTGATCGCCACCAACGACGTCCATTTTGTCAATCAGGAAGATGCCGAAGCGCACGACCGCCTGATCTGCCTCAGTACAGGCAAAGACCTCGATGATCCAACCCGTATGCGCTATTCCAAACAAGAATGGATGAAGACGACTGCAGAGATGAATGCCATCTTTGCCGATATTCCCGAAGCACTCAGCAATACACTTGAAATAGCCGATAAAGTTGATTTCTATTCGATCGACAGCGGCCCTATCATGCCGACTTTCGCCATACCGGAAGAGTTCGGAACGGAAGAATCCTACCGGGCCAAACTGACTGAACAAGATTTGTTCGAAGAGTTTACCCGTGACGAAAACGGCAAGGTCGTTTTAAGTGAAGAAGATGCCAAAGACAAAATAAAAAAACTAGGCGGATACGACAAATTATATCGTATCAAACTGGAAGCCGATTATCTTCGTAAACTGACTTACGACGGCGCCAAAATATGTTATGGTGAAAACCTGACGGATGAAGTCAGGGAACGTCTGGATTTCGAGCTGCATATCATGAAGACAATGGGGTTCCCCGGATACTTCCTTATCGTACAAGACTTTATTGCTGCCGCCCGTGAAGAGTTAGGCGTATCGGTAGGTCCCGGACGTGGTTCGGCTGCCGGCTCGGCTGTAGCCTATTGCCTGGGGATCACCAAGATCGACCCGATCAAGTACGACCTCCTGTTCGAGCGTTTCCTGAATCCCGACCGTATCTCCCTCCCCGATATCGATACCGACTTCGATGATGACGGCCGCGGCGAAGTGTTACGCTGGGTAACGGAAAAATACGGAGCCGACCGAGTTGCCCACATCATCACTTATGGTACGATGGCAACCAAATCGGCGATAAAAGACGTAGCCCGTGTACAAAAACTTCCACTTTCAGAATCGAACCGCCTGGCGAAACTGGTACCGGATAAGATCCCGGATATGAAGAAGTTCAAACTGAAAGATGCAATCAACTACGTACCGGAACTGAAAGAGGCCGCCACCGGAAATGATCCTTTGGCACGCGACACACTGAAATATGCACAAATGCTGGAAGGTAACGTACGAAATACCGGGGTACATGCCTGTGGTGTTATTATCGGTCGTTACGATATATCCGATGTCGTACCGGTAAGTACCGCGAAAGACAAGGAAACCGGCGAAGAAATGCTCGTAACCCAATATGAAGGTTCAGTAATTGAAGAGACCGGATTGATCAAGATGGACTTTTTGGGACTGAAAACCCTGTCCATCATCAAAGAAGCTATCGAAAACATACGGCTTACCACCGGTCATATCCTCGATATCGACCATATCAGCCTGGAAGATCCCAAAACATACGAACTGTATTGTACCGGAAAAACAACCGGAACATTCCAGTTTGAATCGGCAGGTATGCAAAAATATCTGAAGGAGTTGCAACCTTCCAAGTTTGAAGACCTGATCGCCATGAACGCCCTGTATCGTCCGGGACCTATGGACTACATTCCCGACTTTATCGACCGTAAGCACGGACGTAAGCCGATCGAGTATGATATTGCCGTAATGGAAAAATATCTGAAAGATACTTACGGCATTACAGTCTATCAGGAACAGGTCATGCTTCTGTCTCGTTTGTTGGCAAACTTCACCCGTGGCGAGAGTGACGCTCTGCGTAAAGCGATGGGTAAGAAGCTGATCGACAAGATGAACCACCTGAAATCAAAATTCATGGCAGGCGGCCAGGCGAACGGTTATGAAGCAAAGACACTTGAAAAAATCTGGTCCGACTGGGAAAAGTTTGCATCCTATGCCTTCAATAAGAGTCACGCGACCTGCTATTCATGGGTCGCTTACCAGACTGCCTTCCTGAAGGCGAACTATCCTTCGGAATACATGGCAGCCGTACTGAGCCGAAGTTTGTCGAATATCGTGGATATCACGAAGTTCATGGACGAATGTAAAGCGATGGGTATCCAGGTGCTTGGCCCTGATGTAAACGAATCTATCCTGAAGTTCAGTGTAGATAAAAATAAGAATATCCGTTTCGGACTGGGAGCCGTAAAAGGTGTCGGAGAAGCAGCGGTACAGAATATTATTGAAGAACGGAAAAAGAATGGTCCGTACCGGAATATTTTTGACTTTGTGGAACGAGTGAACCTTACTGCCTGCAATAAGAAAAACATCGAATCGCTGGCATTGGCCGGTGCGTTCGACAACTTCGGCATACAACGCGAACAGTTCTTTGGAGAGACAGGAAAAGGCGAAATTTTCCTGGACACACTGGTACGCTACGGCAACAAATACCAGATGGACAAGAACACAGCCGCCAATTCATTGTTCGGCAGCGACGACCTCTCGGTTGCCATCGCCAAACCGGAACTTCCGGTTTGCCAGCGTTGGAGCGACCTGGAACGTCTGAACAAAGAAAAGGAACTGGTCGGCATCTATCTTTCCGCCCACCCATTGGACGAATACCGCATCGTTCTGACTTACGTATGCAATACAGGTATGGCAGAGATTAACGACCGGGAAAGCCTGAAAGGGCGTGAAATACTGCTGGGCGGCATCGTAACAGACTTCAGGGAAGGTATGACCAAAACCGGTAAACCTTACGGAGTGGTCAAGATAGAAGACTTTACCGGTAGCGGCGAAATTGCATTGTTCGGTAACAACTATATAGAATACAGTAAATACTGCAAACAGGGCATGTATCTACTTATTACAGCCCGTGTAGAACCACGTCGCTGGAATGAGAATGAACTCGATTTCAACATCGGTTCCATCCGCTTGTTACAGGACGAGAAAGACAAGTTGATCGAAAAGATTAGCATCACGCTGCCGATACATGATCTCGATGAGCCTACAGTCAATGAATTATCGGTGCTGATCAAAAACAATCCGGGACAGAGCTTGTTATATTTCAGAGTAGTGGACGGCGAACATAATATCGCACAAAATTTCTTCTCACAGAATATCCGGTTAAATGTAACAGGTAAACTGGTTGAATTCCTGCAAGAGAACGAGAATATTGATTTCAAAATTAATGGGTAAAGTTGTATGGTGCGGAAAGAATTAGTACTTTTGGCACCGCAAAAGGGAACAATTTAAATTAGATATATAATTATGGCACTAGAAGTTACAGATGCAAATTTTGAAGAGTTGGTAAACTCAGGTAAGCCTATGGTCCTTGACTTTTGGGCAGAATGGTGTGGTCCTTGCCGCATGGTAAGCCCGATCATCGATGAATTGGCAACCGAATATGAAGGTCGCGTTACCATAGGAAAAATGGATGTAGACAACAATAACGATGTTGTTGCCCAGTTCGGTATTCGCAATATTCCTACCGTACTTTTCTTTAAAGACGGAAAGTTAGTTGACAAACAGGTAGGTGCTGCACAGAAACCGGCATTTGTTGCTAAGGTCGACGCACTTTTATAATTTATTTTATAGCGCGGAGCATTTCGCGTTTTCCCGGGGGGCCGGGTATTCTTTCAACGGAATACCCGGCCTTCTGCATCATACGGCGGACTACTCCTTTCGCACAATAGGTAGTAAGAATCCCTCCTTCTGACGTATATGCATATAATCTATCGAATATCTCCTGACTCCACATCTCCGGTTGTTTGTCCGGAGCAAAGGCATCGAAATAAATAAGATCCATATCTTCGGGCAGTGTACAACTGTTATTATCTCCCTGTATCTTATGTAAAGTAAAATGATCGGTTATTTTTACCGGTTCATTCCAGGCTGCAGAATGTAATGCAGTAAACAACATTTTCTTTTCCGGACAGATCATATCACCGTAATTCAATGCCCGGACCAAAGCGGGATCAAGCGGATAAAGTTCCACAGAAAAGTAATCAACGGAACGGTCCTCATTTTCTGCATCCAGCAGAGTCAGATAAGCATTCAATCCCGTACCAAAGCCGACTTCAAAAACAGTAATATCCTTTTTTTCCTGACGATGCAATCCGGCTTCAATAAAAACGTGACGTGATTCCTGCACCGCCCCATTTACCGAATGATAATGTTCATCCATCTCCGGGATGAACAATGTATGACTGCCATCTGCCGTCTCCTGCAATTCTCTTTTCATATATTTTCTGACCTGTCTGTATTTTTACAGACAAAGATATAAAAATATAGTTTGCGCCATGAGACTACATTTACAGAATACCCGGAGACAAACAAAAATTATACCTGCAAAAAGGATCTATTCTCACAGATTTCATCCCAAATATATGATTCACTAAAAGATATATACAATCTGTCAAAACTCAAACCCCTTGATTCACCGAAACTTCTGAAACAATCCCATACATTTGCCGCAGTAAAAATATTCAGTCCTGAATTTTATAAATAGGAAAATGGAAAGAGAAATTATCATCGCAAACGACTTATCTGAAATAATCAATGTCACACGATTTATAGAATCTGCGGGGGTAAGCCTTTGCATATCTTCCAATATGACAAGGCGTGTCTGTCTCGCTATTGAAGAGGCTGTCAGTAACATTATCCACCACGCATATCCGAGTAAAGAGAAAAGTGATATCAAACTAAAATTAAGCCACGTCAACGGAGATATCACTTGCATGATCACTCATAACGGATTAAATTCCGATCCAACCGTTCCTTTTATCGACACAGATAAATTATCATTGGAAACTCTCATAACCGGGGGACAGGAATTTTTCCTTATATTCAAAACAATGGATGAAGTAGCTTTTCATTCGAATGGATCACAAAGTTTTCTAATGTTGACCAAAAGGGTAGAGATTGGCCTGGAAGAAGAAGGTTCTTTCAACACTAACATCTGCCGCGTAGCCGGGGGAGCTATTATCACCATAGAAGGACGCCTGGATACGGTTAACGCCCGTAAATTTGAATTCGCCCTTCAACCTTTACTGGAAAACTGCGCGATTGAAATCATCCTCAATTGTGAAGATCTTACATACATAAGCAGTTCCGGATTGCGTTGCTTTATTCTGATGCAAAAAAAGGTAAGCAGTCAGCACGGACAACTGATCATGAAAAATATGCAACCCGAAATACGCAAAATATTCGACATGACCGGTTGCTCATCTTTGTTCAACATTCATTAGAAGCCCACAATGAAAAGAGAACGACACATATACTATATTCTGCTAATCCTGATCTCCACATACGGTACACTTTCAGGGCAAACTATCACCATCACCCCCAAGTGGACGGCGCAGGCTCAATTTGCCGGCTATTACGTCGCCGATAAAATGGGGTTTTACAAAGAAGAAGGGATTGATATACAAATTGTACATACAGCCCTTTCAGAAAGTTCTTTTTCAGTCCTGCAAAGTGGAAAATCACAGGCGGCCGTCATGAATCTGTCGTTCGCTTTAACCGCAAGGGCAGCCGGTGCTCCCATTGTCAATATCATGCAAACCTCACAAGAAAACAGCCTGATACTGGTCAGCCGACATCCTCTGAAAGATATAAGCTCGTTACGCCATCAGGAAATAGCTGTCTGGAACCATTTAAGTCAAGACCTGCTGGATCGCTTTGCCGCCCATTATGAACTCGACGGAAAATGGATACGCTTCAACGGAGGTGTCAACCTTTTCCTGACCGGAGCTGTGGATATTTGTCTTGTAGGAAGTTACAATGAATATATTCAACTTTTCGAATGCGGATTGAAAACAGATTCTTTCTATTCGTTACATTTTACTGACTTCGGATATGATTTACCCGAAGACGGACTTTATGTTACTCAACCTTTTTATGAATCCCACCCCGAAATGATCCGAAAACTGGTACGTGCCAGCATCCGCGGATGGCAATGGGCCAACGAGCACAAAGAAGAAACACTCGATATACTGATGCAGATCATTCGCGAGAACAATATCGGGACCAACCGTTATCATCAACGAAAAATGCTGGAAGAAGTACTTCGTTTGCAAACAAATAAAAGTTCCGACAAACGGACCTTCCGCCTAAGCCCGGAAGGCTTTAAAAAGGCAACAGATATCCTGCTGGATGAACAGGAAAAGAAAAAGATACTTTATACAGATTTCGTAAAATAATTTCCCATGCACCCCTTTAGACAAATATTTCAATTCAAGTCTTTTGCCACCCGCATGAGTGTCTATGTACTCTCATTCGCACTGGTAGTATTTGCCGTCATCATAGTGCTGTTCTATTCATACAGTCGTGAGAAGGTCACCGATTATGCGATCAAATCTACGCATGGACAATTATACAATACGGCTATTGAGATCAATAATCTGTTACAGACCGTAGAAACAACGATGTATCAATCAGTCTGGACGATAGAAGAAAGCCTGAACGACCCGGACTCATTATACCGCATCATAGCCGCCGTAGCAGAGAATAACGACCTCATAGAAAGTAGTGGCATCGCATTCGAACCCTACTATTATAAAACAAAAGGGAAATATTTCATGCCCTACGTGTCGGTTATAAACAAAAAAACGGAATATTCGCTACTGGGCAGTCAAAGTTATGATTATCCTTGTATGGATTGGTACCTGATCCCTAAGTTGCTAAAGCAGGATTACTGGAGCGAGCCTTATTATGACCAGGGAGGCGGCAACTTTATAATGAGTACCTATTCGCTCCCTTTATTAGACAAGGAAGGAAAAGTGTATGCTATCTTCACAGCTAACATATCATTATCCCGGTTCACGACCATGATAGATCAGTTGAAACCGTATTCATCCAGTTTCACATTCCTGATCAGCCGCAACGGCAGTTATCTGACTTATCCTGACCATGAGAAAATAATGAATGAAACGATCCTGACCGATGCGTTTACCTCGAATAATACAGGTTTGGAAAATGTCGGACAAGAAATGTTGGCCGGACAGACCCATACAGCGCAAATTAAACTGAATGGTAATCCCGCTTATATTTTCTATTCATCCATACCTCACATAGGATGGTCAGTAGCCAATGTCTGTCCACCCAGTATAATTTTAAAAGACCTGGATACCATCTCCGGCCAGATACTATTCGGCTTACTGACCGGAATGCTTGTTCTGTTCTTCGTCATTCATATCATTATCCGCCGGCTGGTAAAACCGCTCGCAGCCTTTTCCGAATCGGCAAGAGTTATAGCTACCGGCCGTTTCAATGTGAAACTGCCAGAGGTTAAATCATATGACGAAATAAAAATGTTACACGATTCACTTGCATATATGCAACAATCGCTATTCGATTACGTGATAAAACTCCATGAAACTACGGCAACAAAAGAACGTATTGAAAGCGAACTGTCCATAGCCAGGGAAATCCAGATGGGAATGATCCCTAAAACATTCCCGCCTTTCCCCAGCCGCCAGGATGTAGACTTATACGCGATACTCCAGCCGGCCCGGGAAGTCGGAGGTGACCTGTATGACTATTTCATCGAGAACGACAAGCTTTATTTTATCATAGGCGACGTATCGGGAAAAGGAGTTCCCGCCTCCTTATTTATGGCTATTGCGCGCAGTATGTTCCGCTCGTTTTCACGCCATACAGACTCACCGGCAACAATCGTATCGGGTATGAATAACGCTATTTCAGAAAATAACGAAACCAATATGTTCATTACGCTCATTGTCGGCGTCCTGGACCTTCATAGCGGAGAGTTAAAGATATGTAACGCGGGACATACCTTACCTGTACAAGTTTCCCCAGAGGGAAAGGTTTCGTTAATAGAAGCCCGGACACATCTGATTGTCGGTATCATGATTGACCATGAATATACAAACGAGATCTTTTATCTTGAAAAAGGTACTAAAATATTCTTTTACACAGACGGAATAACAGAGGCAGAAAATGCCAAAAAGGAATTGTACGGAGAAGCTAATATGATAAAAACATTATCTGCCAATTCCCAACAGGATATACATGCCATTGTGAGCTCCGTTATCTGTTCAGTTGCCCACCACGTACAACTGGCGGAACAAAGCGACGACCTGACAATACTGGTAATACATTATGAACCGAACAATCAAAAACAGGAAAGGAATTGATTATGACAAGCAGTAGAGAAATCAGAATAGTTAACGATCTGGAAGAAATTTCCCGGATACAGGAATTTATAGAAGAGTTAGGTAATGACCTCAATCTATCTTCTGAAACGATCATGAATATCAACCTGGCATTGGAAGAGGCAGTAGTAAATGTCATCATGTATGCCTATCCCGAAGGCGAACATCATGAAATACTACTGAAAGTAACGGTCAGTCCTCAGCAATTGATCTTTTTGCTGACAGACAGAGGACAATCGTTCGACCCGACTCAGGTACCCGATACGGATATCAAACTGCCCATAGAAGAGCGGGGAATCGGCGGACTGGGTATTTTTCTTATCCGAAGCATCATGAATGAAGTTTCATATCTGCGTCTGAAAGAAGAGAATCGGTTGATAATGAAAAAAGACCTGTAAAGCTGAGTTTACAAAGATTACCTCAGTTTATCACGTCATTTTATTTATCTTTGTGGACCTAAAATAAAAACAAAGATGATAAAGAAGCTTGTTGTCTTTTTTCTATTCCTTGCCTGTACTCAGATAGCACAGGCACAGAAGACTTATTCCATCAAGGGAATGGTAAAAGAAGCGGCAAGCGGGGAACCCATCCCCTATGCAACCGTTATTATATGGAATACGACACAGGGAACGGCTACCGACTCTATCGGTAATTTTGAAATAACGGGAGTCGCCCCCGGCAGCTATCGCCTGCAGGCTTCGTTTCTCGGATACAAACCTGCGGTAACGGCAGAATTCCGTGTTGCCAATAAAGATATCTTTTTCCCCATCGAACTGGATCCTGCCAGTGAAAACTTGCAGGAAGTCAGTGTCGTTGCCTCCCCTTTTCGTAAAACGGCTGAAAGTCCGCTCGGTCTGCGTGTCATCGGATTTAAAGAGATTGAAAAGAGCGCGGGCGGGAACCGGGACATCTCACGTGTCGTACAATCTTTTCCCGGCGTAGCTTCCACAGCTGCATTCAGGAACGACCTGATGGTAAGAGGCGGCGGACCGTCCGAAAACCGTTTTTTCCTGGATGGAGTAGAAATTCCGAATATTAACCATTTCTCTACACAAGGAGCTTCGGGAGGACCGGTCGGAATTATCAATCCCGATTTCATACGTGAAGTCAATTTCTATTCAGCAGCTTTCCCAGCAGCCAGAGGAAATGCACTGAGTTCGGTACTGGACTTCAAACTACAGGACGGTAATAAAGAAAAGTTCTCCCTGCATGGTGTGCTTGGAGCCTCCGATATCGGCCTGTCGGTCAATGGTCCTATAGGAGATAAAACGACCTACCAGGTATCCGTCAGACGTTCCTATCTGCAATTCCTGTTCGATATGATCGGACTTCCTTTTCTGCCGACCTTCACGGATGCACAGTTCAAGATCAAACATTCTTTCAACAAGAAAAACGAACTGACATTTCTTGGATTGGGTGCCATCGACGATATGAAACTGAACACCGACATGAAAGATATGAGTGAGAAAAACCAATATATCCTTGCCTATCTGCCCGTTGTCAAACAAAAAACATACACGCTGGGAGCCGTCTACAAACATTATACAGGAAAAAATATTTATTCGCTGATCGTAAGCCGTAGCCAGATGAATAACAAGAACATCAAATACCGTGACAACGATGAAAGTACACCGGATAACCTTACATTGAATTATCGCTCGGACGAGATTGAGAATAAATTTCGCAGCGAAAATATTTTCCGTCTTCCCTATATACAGCTACAAGTAGGTGGAAATATCGATTATTCGGAATATACCAACCATACTTTTCAAAAACAATTTATCACTGTACCCAAAGAAATAACCTATCAGACCGATCTGGGTGTATGGAAATGGGGATTATATGCCACAGCGATCTATGAGAGCGACAATGAACGCTTTACCACCTCCCTCGGACTTCGTACGGATGCCAATAATTATTCATCCAAAATGAATAATATGCTAGACCAGCTATCTCCACGCCTCTCATTGTCTTACCGGATTGCCGGAGACATATATCTGAATGCGAATGCCGGACGCTACTATGAACTACCTCCTTATACCGTTATGGGATTCAAGGATAACAACGGTAATTACATCAACAAGTCCAACGACCTGCAATATATCCGCAGCGATCAGGCTGGCTTAGGATTGGAATACCGTCCTGCTTCTTATCTGAAATTCACGGCAGAAGGATTTTACAAACAGTATAACCATTATCCGATGTCGGCCATCGACAGTATTCCGTTGGCATCCAAAGGAACAGACTATGGTGTACTGGGAAACGAAGCCGTTACTTCCACCGCTACCGGACATGCGTACGGCATGGAGCTGATGGGACGCTGGTATAATTATAAAGGACTTACTTTTATCGCTTCCTACACATACGTAAGAAGTGAGTTCAAAGATGGCAGAAAGACAGGCAAATACCTGCCTTCTGCCTGGGATAACAAACATCTTTTCACTTTCAGCGGTACCTACTCACTCCCCCGAAATTGGGATATAGGTGCCAAGTTCCGGGTAGTCGGCGGTGCTCCTTACACACCTTACGATGTGGAAAAAAGCAGTTATGTGGAAGCCTGGGATGCCAGCGGCAGCCTCTATTACGACTACAGCCGCTTCAACAGCGAACGCCTGAAACCTTTCACCCAGCTGGATCTGCGCGTGGACAAAACGTTTTACCTTAAGAAAGTCATGCTCGGACTTTATATAGACCTGCAGAATGTGCTTAATTCGAAATATAAAGAACAGGATGTCTACATAAAAACCGGAAAGATCGTGAACCCCGAAGCACCTAAAGAAGAGCAACGATATGAACTGAAACCGGTAGAACGTATGACAGGAACCTTATTGCCCAGCATCGGCATTATGATAGAAATATAATACCCTTGATTTTCTTGCGTTTTTATTTGCCATAGTTCTGCATAGATTACAAATAATGCTTATTTTTGTAGCCGGGAATACAGACTGTAACAGATAAGGTATCAATGTTTAAAACGATTCTGAAAAATATAAATATTACATACCACATACGAATACTATTCATACTTGTATGTTTATTATTGACTGTTCCAGGCTATGCCGAAGATGACACTCATCCAATCCTCATTATCAGTTCTTATAATCCGGATACCCGTAATACGACGCAGAATATTTCCGAATTCATGGAGGAATACAAGCATCTGGGCGGTACAGCACCGGTCATTATCGAGAACATGAACTGTAAGAGTTTACCGGAAGCTCCTTTATGGAAAGGAAAAATGGAAACTTTGCTGAAAAAATACAGTAACGAAAGCACACCTCAGGTTATTATTATTTTAGGTCAGGAAGGATGGTCCTCTTATCTGTCGCAGGATGAACCTATTTTGAAGGAGGTTCCTATTGTATGCGGAATGGTCAGCAGCAACGCTGTTATCCTACCGGACTCAAGTACCAGACTGACCGAATGGGATCCGGAAAGCATCGATATTCAGAGTTACACAAACAACGGATACCATTTATCGGGATTTACCTATAATTATGATATAAAAAAGAACATTGAACTCGCTCTCGATCTTTATCCTGCAACAAAACATTTTGCATTGATAACAGACAACAGCTACGGCGGCATCGCCTTGCAGGCTCTGGTAAAAAAGGAGCTGAAAGAGTTTCCTGACCAAAACCTGATCCTGCTGGACGGACGAAAGAACAATATTTATACGGTTGTCGAACAAATAAAAAAGTTACCTAAAGAGACTGTCATTTTATTAGGGACGTGGCGCGTAGACGTAAACGACGGTTACTATGTAGGGAATGCCACCTACACCATGATGTCAGGCAACCCCGGGATTCCGGCTTTTACTTTGACTTCGATCGGACTTAGCCACTGGGCCATAGGAGGATATATCCCCAAATACCGCCCTATCGGAAAAGATCTTGCCAAACAGGTTATTGATATCCAGACAAAGAAAGTACTGTTAAAGGATATGAAGACGGTAAATATCCCCAATACCTACACCTTCGATGCCAAAAAACTAAAAGAATTCAACATCGAAAGAAGCAAGTTGCCAGCCGACTCCATACTGATCAATATAGACGGAAACCTGTTCGTAAAATACAGATTCGAACTTTTGTTGATTGTAGCATGCGTATTATTGCTTTTCCTGGTCATGATCCTGTTTTTCCTGTTCAGGACCAACCGGCTGAAAGACGAGTTGCTGGATATACAGAAGGATAATGTTATCATCATGAATAACATACAATCTTCTATCCGTTTCATAAAACCGGATTATTCGGTCAAATGGGAGAACCAGATCAAAATGCCGTGCAGACCTCAATACGGTCCTAAAAACTGCTGCCTGGTCAAGAACGGACAAAAGCCGTATTGTGACGAATGTGCTCTGATCTCCGCTATGGAAAGCCGGAAACCTTTCGAGTTAGTCAAACAATGTGCTCCGGGCGAATATACACACGTATTTGCTAACCCGATACTGGATGCAAAGGATAATTTACTGGGTGTCGTATTCAAAAAAGAGAATGTCACCAAACAGAAACTGGCAGAAAACGAGTTAAGACTGGCAAAAGAGAAAGCAGAAGAATCCGATCACCTGAAATCGGCATTCCTTGCAAATATGAGCCATGAAATACGTACGCCGCTTAATGCTATCGTCGGCTTCTCCGGATTGCTGGCCATGACTGATGAGTTGGAAGAACGGGAAGAATACATCAATATCATCAACAACAACAACGAACTCCTCTTACAATTGATAAACGATATTCTCGACCTGGCAAAGATAGAGGCCAATACGCTCGAATTTGTTTACTCGGATGTCGATATCAACCAACTGTTATGTGATATAGAACAAACATCACGCCTCAAAGCAGCAGAGGGTGTTCAGGTTTCGTTTGTAGAGAAAATCTCCCATTGTATTATCAGGACGGATAAAAACCGTCTGTCGCAGGTAATAACCAACTTTATCAACAATGCGATCAAATTTACCAAAGAGGGAGGCATACGTTTCGGATACAAACACAAAGGAAGTCAATTAGCATTTTTTGTCTCCGATACAGGCTGTGGCATCGACAAGACCGTCAAAGACAGCGTCTTCCAACGTTTTGTCAAGTTAGATAATTTCGCACAGGGAACCGGACTCGGGTTATCCATCTGCCAGATGATCATACAGAAGCTGGGGGGAGAGATCGGCGTAGAATCGGAACTGGGACAAGGATCGACTTTCTGGTTCACCCTGCCTGACACCGTGATCGAAGAATCACATATTGCTCCTATCGAACCGATAAAAATAGAAATACAAAGCAGTACCTCTACGGGTAATGACAGTAAAAAATCCACTTTACTGATAGCAGAAGATAATGAAAGCAACTATACATATATAAAAGCAATACTCAAAGAATACAATCTGGTACATGCCTGGAACGGTCAGGAAGCAGTAGACCTCTATAAGAAATACCATCCGGATATGATCCTGATGGACCTCAAAATGCCGCTTATGGATGGTTACCAGGCAACAAAAGAAATACGTAAAGACAATACGGTCATACCCATTATTGCCGTAACAGCCTTTGCTTTTGCCGAAGATGAACAACGGGTCAAACAGAGTGGATTCAACGATTACGTTGCCAAACCGATCAAGCCCAACGACCTGAAAAAGAAAATAACAGAACTCCTATAACAACTAAATTGCACGTGTACCGGGGAATTGCATGGTAAATGTGGTTCCTTTTTCTATTTCCGATGCAACGGTTATATTACCGCCATGCCGGTTCAGAATTTGCCGGCAGACGCTCAATCCGATCCCCGATCCTCCCTGTTTGGTTGTAAAGAAAGGGACAAACACTTTATCCAATGCTTCAGGCACGATACCGCTGCCGTTATCAGATACAGTTACGACCGGCATCCCCTCCCGCCTGAAAGCATCTATATGAATTTCAGGGAACTCACTGTCACAACAGGCTTCTATCGCATTTTTCAGCAGGTTGATAAGGACTTGTTCGATCATGCTCCTATCGGCATACAATCTAAGTTCTGCCGGATGAATGGAGTAAACAACATGTATCCCCGCTGCCGGGACCAATTTTTGTAAGTCACTGAACAAAGTCGATACCGGAAATATCTGCATGGTCGGAGTCGGAATACGCGTCAGCTTACGGTAATTTTCCACAAAGTCGAGCAACCCCTTGCTACGGCGATGAATGGTCTGTATCGCCTGTAGCATCACGGCATAATCACGTTCATTCATCCCATTCGAAGCAGCACGTTCCGTAACCGTTTCCGACAGGGAGATAATCGGGGCGATCGAATTCATGATCTCGTGCGTAAGGACACGGATCAATTTCTGCCAGGCATCCGTCTCAGCTTCCGCCACTACTGAGTTATAAAGCCGGGAACGGAATGCATTCAAGGCCTCATTCATCGAACGGGTCAACTGGGCTTCAGCACCTCCGGAAGAAGGTACCGGAAAAGAGAGGTTCAGATCCCCGTAATGGATATTCGCAATCAGATGCTCCATCCGGCGGATCGTCTTTCGCTGGTCCAGATACAAAGAGAAAGCCAGTACGACCAGGATGGCCCCCATCATAACAGATGTAAAATAAAGGCTTTTCAATATGAGGAATGCAATAGCCAGCGAGAGCAATACAATCAAAACGATCTTTATCAGGATAATATACCGTTTCATAGGCCCAGCTTATCCAGTTTCCGGTAAAGGGCAAAACGGGTAATTCCCAATAGTTCAGCAGCACGGGTCACATTCCCTTCGGCACGCCGCAAAGCACGTTCGATCGCTTCCTTCTCCAGAATGCTCAGGTTGAGCTCTTCCAGCTCTGCAATCTTATTCGAAGCAGTAGGCTGAAGCATGAAATTCTCCGGTTTCAGCATCATGCCATCAGATAGGATCACTGCCCGTTCAATCGCATGTTGTAATTCGCGGACGTTCCCCGGCCAGTTGTAATTCTGCAGCTTACTCCGTGCATCACGTGAGAGACCTTTGATATCTTTCTTGTATTTACGGGCATAACGGGCAAGAAAATAATCTGCCAGCAACTGAATGTCATTACCGCGTTCCCGTAAAGGAGGAATATGTAGTTCTATCGTATTGATACGATAGAGTAAATCCTGACGGAAAGTTCCCTTTCCCACCATCTCATGAATATTTATATTGGTTGCCGAGATCAGGCGGACATCAATGGTTATCGGACGTGTCGCTCCTAAACGGGTGATTTGTTGTTTCTCTATCGCTGTCAGCAATTTAGCTTGCATAGGCAGACTCAGGTTACCGATCTCATCCAGGAAAAGTGTACCGCCGGTAGCCACCTCCATACGTCCCGGTTTATCACGACGGGCATCGGTAAAAGCTCCTTTCTCATATCCGAACAGTTCACTCTCGAAAAGTTGTTCAGGGATACTCCCCAGATCGATCCCTACGAATACCTGTCCGTTGCGTGGCGAATGATGATATAAGGCACGTGCCACAAGATCCTTACCCGTACCGTTTTCACCCAGAATCAGGATATTTGCATCCGTATCACGCAACTTCTCGATCGTCGTAAAGATCTCCTGCATGGCATTACTTTCACCGATAATCTCAAACCCGTCATCCTCCGAACTTTCAAGAGCTGCTACCTGACGTTTCAGCGACCGAACCTCGGTACGGCTTTCCCGAAGTTTCAGAGCAGCAGACAAGGTAGCCAGCAACTTCTCTTTCTCCCAGGGTTTAGGTATAAAATCCGTCGCCCCGGCCTTAATGGCACGTACAGCTTTTTCCGTATCGGCATAAGCCGTAATAAAAAGAACGACAGCATCCGGGTCTGTCTTCTTTATCTTTTCAAGCCAGAAGAAACCTTCCTGCCCGCTGATGGCATCCCGCCGGAAATTCATATCCAGTAAAATCACATCGGGCACATAGCTTTCCATAAAATGCTCGATCCGTTCCGGTTGCGTAGTGACACGGATCTGTTCGACATAAGGCTCCAACAGCAGATTCAATGCAAAAAGCACATCTTCATTATCATCGATGATTAATATTTTCCCTTGTTTCATTCCTGTTTCTGATTTGGTTGTAAAGATAAGTATAAAAGCCATTGTATGTGCGTGCGAATACGAACGTTTTTCGTGCGCACACGCACTACAAAAGCAATCGCATCGTTTCTTTTACAACTATCAATCAACAGGTTATAAATATGGCATACTATTTGTTTCTTATAGAATATGAAACAGATAAAAAGTTACATATTATCCATAATCCTTGCCACGACGGTCCTATTTCCGGCCTACTCGCAGGACACGTTACATCTGACTTTGTCAGAGACTGTACGCATCGCACAGGAGCAATCGCCCCAGGCTATTGCCGCTCGTCATTCTTTCCGGGCATCTTACTGGAACTGGCGTTCTTTCCGGGCAAACATGTTGCCGAGCCTTACTTTCACCTCCGATCCTTCGCTGAACCGGTCGATCAGTTCGGTTACATTACCCGACGGAGGAGAGAGTTTCGTTCATCGTAACCAATTGATGATAGATGCCGGTTTAACGATCAATCAGAATATACCGTTTACAGGAGGTAGCCTCTTCGTAAAGACGGCCTTACAAAGACTGGATCTGTTTTCGGAAAAGACCAGCTCGTATAACAGTACACCGGTAGTTGTCGGATATGAGCAAAACCTGTTCGGATACAACCAGTTCAAGTGGGATAGAAAAATCGAACCTATCCGCTATGTCGAATCACAAAAGAATTTGGTAGAAACACTGGAACTGGTAGCCGCACAGGCAACCCAACAGTTTTTCCGACTAGCAACTGCACAGACGAACTGGGAAATAGCACAATATAATTACGCAAATGCCGATACACTGTTCCAATATGCTAAAGGACGGTATAATATCGGAACGATCACAGAAAACGAGATGCTGCAACTAGAGCTTAACCTGCTGACCGAGCAAACAAATATGATGAACGCCCGTATCGAAGTGGACGACTGTATCCAGTCTCTACGCAGTTACCTGGGGATCAATAATGCCTCCGAACTGGTTGCCGATGTAAATGAAGAAATACCGCATTTCAATGTGGATGTAAAACAGGCTCTGGGACTGGCTTATGAAAACAATCCGGAGCCGGAATATCTGCAGCGCCGTCGGCTTGAAAGTGAAAGTGCCGTTGCACAGGCAAAAGCTTCGCGCGGCTTCAAAGCCGACCTGTACATGCAATTCGGACTGACACAGACGAATGAGAAACTGAAAGAGGCTTACCGGAATCCTTTGGACCAGCAGCTGGTCAGTCTGGGCATACGAATCCCGATCCTGGACTGGGGCGTAGGCAAAGGAAAGGTTAAAGTGGCTCTCAGCAATCGCGACAAAGTATATACCGAAGTAGAACAATCGCGCAACGACTTCGAACTGAACGTCATCAAAATGGTCAAACAGTTCAACCTGCAGGCAGATAAAGTGACGATCGCCCAAAAGACCGACCTGACCGCCCAACGCAGGAACGATGTGGCACAGAAGCTTTACCTCCTGGGCAAATCCACTATCCTCGATCTCAACGCTTCCATCAGCGAAAAAGACCGGGCACGAAGAGAATATATCACGGCTTTATATAATTACTGGAGCTTGTATTACGGACTGCGCAGCATGACCGGCTACGACTTCGAGAAAAGCCGTGAACTGACATTCGATTACGAACAATTAATGAAATAAAATAATGGACAGACCTATTGAAAAGAAACCCGTATATTACCGTTACCGCTGGCATATTGCCGGAGGTGTAGCTTTTATAATCCTCCTAGTGTACGTTTCCATCGTTGCATCCGGAGGACGAAAACTACGTACAGAGGCTGACAACCTTATTATCGGTGAAGCACAAGCGGATAAATTCCTCGAATACGTAGATGTGGAGGGCGTTGTTCAACCGATCCTGACCATTAAGATAAATGCCCGGGAAGCCGGAAGCGTCGAACGGATCGTGGCAGAAGAAGGGACTATGATGGAAAAAGGAGACACCATCCTGACCCTGAATAATCCGGACCTGGTACGTACTATCGACGACCAGCGGGACGAATGGGAAAAGCAGCTGATCTCCTACCAGGAAAAAGAGATCGAAATGGAACAGAAAAGCCTGGACCTGCAGAAGCAGACGCTACAAACGACCTACGAACTCAACCGACTGAAAAAGAGTTTCGCCCTCGATGAAGAGGAGTTCCGTATGGGTGTAAAAAGTAAAGCACAGCTGGAAGTACAGCGGGATGAATTCGAATATAAAACACAAAGTACGGCTCTGCAACTGGAAGGTTTGCGCCACGACAGTGCAGCAACCATCCTCCGCCGCGAACTGATGAAGAACGACCTGGAACGGGAACGAAAGAAATTCGACCGCGCTCAGGAACGTATGGAGAACCTGATCGTCCGTGCTCCGTTGGCTGGACAGCTGAGTTTCGTCAAAGTAACTCCGGGCCAACAGGTACAGAGTACAGAGGCTATCGCCGAGATCAAGGTACTCGACCAGTTCAAAATACATACCTCACTCAGTGAATATTATATCGACCGCATCACCACCGGCCTCCCCGCCACGATCACCTGGCAGGGAAAGAAATATCCGTTGCGTATCACCAAAGTGGTACCGGAAGTAAAAGACCGTAACTTCGATGTCGACCTTGTCTTCACCGAAGAATCTCCCGACAATGTCCGTATCGGAAAAAGCTTCCGTGTACAGGTCGAACTGGGACAGCCGGAAGAAGCCTTGGTCATCCCCCGCGGAGATTTCTTCCAGACTACCGGCGGACAATGGATATATAAACTGAACGAGGCAGGAACAAAAGCACGTAAAGTAAGCATCAGCATCGGCCGCCAGAATCCGCAGCAGTATGAGATCACCGGCGGGTTACAAGCAGGCGACAAGGTTATTGTCACCGGATATAGTACTTTTGGCGATGCGGAAGAATTGATTCTGAAATAAAAGCAGAAAACAGATACCATGAAAATATTACTACTTGCTATACGCTCACTTAGCCGTTTCCGACTCTATACTGTAATCAATATACTCGGACTGGCAATGAGTCTGGCATGTGTTATGATTATCTCCCGGTATGTATATCGGGAATTGACAGTCGATCACTTCAACAAAAAGTTGGATCGCATATGTCTGGTTACCCAACATTTCGACAGCGAGATCAAACCCAGGTTCTCTTATAGTTTCAATAGCAGAACCGGAGCAGGAGATCCTGTCTTCGAAAACAATCCGTCTATCGAGAAAATAACCGCTTTTGCCACTTTGCCTGAAGATGTAATAGAATCCGATAACAAAAAATATAAGGCCCGTATTATTGTAACCGACACTGTATATCTGCAGATATGGAATTTCCACGTAATGACAGGAAATAAACAGAACCTGTTAAAAGGTCCGCAAGATGCTGTCATTACTCAGAGGTATGCCCGCAAATTATTCGGTTCTGAGGAAAAAGCTATTGGAAAAAAACTAGTTCATTCCAGTGGTCAGACGATAACCGTCATTGCAGTTCTCAAGGAACCTGTTGAAAAGAGCTCCATACAGTTTGATATATTAGTATCCTACCAATTACAAAAAAACTGGGGCTATATGTTCAGTGGCTGCATCCTGTTAACTCCGGGTACTGACATACAACAGTTCAACAAAGAGCAGTTAGCCAATAGCAAAGAAGGAGTACCCCCCTACCAACTATTCCCTTTAAAAGAAAATTATTTTGATGATAGTATCACCCGGTTCAGCGACTCCTTTTTGCAAGGAAACTTTGCCAATGTAATGATCCTGTCCGGTGTTGCCTTCCTCATCCTGTTGGTTGGTATTTTCAATTTTATTAACATCTATACGGTATTGATGCTCAAACGGGCACGAGAACTGGGTATGAAAAAAGTATTTGGAGCCAAAGCGATCCAGATACTGGTACAGCTAACAGGTGAAAGCCTAGTCATGATCGGAGGAGCCTTGTTCACTGCTTGGTTGCTGATCGAAATAAGTAGAGAAGCAATAGGCAATTTGCTTGGCATTACCCAAGTGGATAACATAAAATTCGATCTATTGCTATCTCTTACCATATTGATCGTATTACCTGTCGTCACATCGATATATCCATTCATAAAATATAACTACTCTACACCTATTTCATCTTTACGATCAGTGAATGTTTATGGGAATTCTGTTGTATCGAGATCTATTTTCATTGTATTCCAATATACTATTACCTGTTCCCTGATCATTGTTTCGTTATTCTTCATGAAACAACTCAACTTCATGCTGCATGCAGACTTGGGATACCGCACAAAAGATATCATAAAAGCACAATTTCTCAAAGTCCCCCCTTCTGCCCATGCGCTGCCGGAAGAAGAAAGAATGAAGTTATTTAAAGACCTGGGTAAAAAAAACGAAGAGATCAAACATCAATTAAACAGTTCTCCTTTGTTCTCCACCTGGACGTTCTGTGAAAGCCCAAATGAAATACAAGATTACGGTATCCGGATAAAAACTCCTGACGGTGAATTTAAAGAAGTTAAGTCTGCCTATATGAGTAGTACCTATTTAAAAATATTCGAACTTCAACTAAAAGGAGGAAGGCTCTGGAACGATTCGATAGACTCTGAGTCTGATTACAAATTCATCATCAACGAGACTGCACAAAAACTCTTTGGCATTACCGACCTAGAAACGGCATTACTACAACCGGAAAGTCGCCTCTGGTGGAATGGGGATGATGAATTGATGTCTCAAAACCCGGCCTATCAAATCATCGGCATTGTAAAAGATTTTAAATACACTCACTTGGCAAAACCTGCTGTACCCCTGGTTATATCCAATACGCAGTCAAGACCTTATAACAGTAAACTAACAGCCATGATTCAACCAGGAAAAAGACAGGAAGCAATCACCTTTCTCAGAAAATTACACGATGAAACGATCGGAGGAGATTTCGAATACACCTTTGTAGAAGAGGATGTAAGTGCCATGTATAAGGAGGATAAAAAAGCGGCTTATATCTATTCCATATTCACAATCATAGCCATCCTGATCTCTTCATTGGGATTGTTCAGCCTATCGTTATTCGATGTGCAACAACGATACCGTGAAATCGCCATCCGCAAAGTGAATGGTGCAACGACCAATGTTGTCATGGCAATGATGTTACGCAAATATTTCAAACTTTTGGGGTTAGCCTTTATGATATCCATCCCGATTTCACTTCTGGCTATCTTCAGATATCTGGATCACTTTGCAAATAAAGCACCTATCTCCTGGTGGATCTTTGCTGTCGCCTTACTGATTACGGCCGGTATATCTTTGGCAACACTGATCTGGCAGATACGGAAAGCGGCACGGACCAATCCGGCGAAAGCAATGAAAGCGGAATAAAAAGCAAAATAACAAACTAAAATAATGAAAATACTTCTACTTGCCATACGAGCACTTAGTCATTTTCGGCTCTATACCGTTATAAATATTTTAGGGCTAGCCCTTAGTATGGCTTGTGTAATTACTATCGGCCGGTATGTACACAGTGAATTATCCACCGATCACTTTCTTCCGGAACTCGACAGGATCTATGTAACGGTTTATGAAGACGATCAAAATCCGGGTATCCTCAGATATTCCGATATAGGAAATCCGAACAACGAAGCCTCATTTATCAATTTGTTGGAGCATCCCGCTGTAGAATATGCAAGCCGAATGATATTATATGACAATACCGATTGCTTATATAACGACAAAGGATACGGATGCAAAACCCTTGTAGCCGACAGTAATATCTTCAAAATACTAACATATCCGCTGATCAGCGGCACAACGACGCTGACAAAACCGAATGAAGCCATTATCACCCGGCAGTTTGCCCGGAAAATATTTGCAGAAGAGCCGGTACTCGGTAAACAATTGCAACTCTTCAGCGGTAAAGTTGTCACGATCGTCGGTATCATCGGGGAACCGGTAACAGCCAGTAGTATAGACTTTGACATTATAGTCTCCGACCGGTTATCCTCCTTCTGGGATCATATCGGCATTCATCTGGTACGGCTTCATCCGAACACCGATTATCAGCAGGTCAATGCACAGTACAACAAATTCATGCACATGGAACTATGGCGATTCAGCCTCCGCTTCCAGCTTTACCCGCTATCAAAAGTCTATTTCAACGGTAATATCGAAAACTACTTCTTCAGAACCGGTAACTTTACTCATGTATGGATCCTGTCGATAGTTGCATTGATGATTTTGCTTATCGGACTCTTCAATTTCATTAATATCTACTCGGTTGTTATTTTACGGAGGGGAAGAGAGTTCGGCATGAAGAAAGTATTCGGAGCCGGAAGTAAAATGATCTATGCACAATTATATATGGAGAATATCCTGATGACCGGAATTGCCCTGTTAGCAGGATGGATGATCGTCGAGATAACCGACCCGTTAGTACGAACGCAATTGAATATCATCCCGGTATCCAACCGGGAGTTCGACCTTCTCCTTTCGGGTTGCATTCTGCTGATCCTTCCATGTGTCACGGCATTGATTCCCTATATCCGTTATAACTATTCAGCCCCAATCAAATCTCTTCGCTCCGTCAACCAGGCCGGAGGTTCTATTGTCTCACGCAAATTATTCCTGACAACCCAATATATCATTACTTTTGCCCTTGTCACCTGTTCACTGTTCTTTACCAAACAATTACGGTTCATGCTAAATGCTGATATCGGAATACGGACAGAAGATATTATCGAAACCCAATTCATGAAATTCCATTATATGGGAAAGGACCTCACGCCGGAGGAATGGGCTAAAGAGGATAAAAGAAGACAAGATATCAAACAGATCGTCCAACAGAAAATGGATACATCTCCGTTATTCGAACATTGGACGTATGGAGATCAACCGATAAAAAACACAAAGAATAAAGGGTATACCACCAAATTCAAACTGCCCGACGGCAAATACGAGGAATTCTGGGTGATGAGTAATACGCCCGCCTGGATGAAACTATTCAATCTCCAAATCATAGAAGGGGAACCAATCAGCAACGAAGAACCATCGAACAGAGGATACGAATTGTATATCAGCGAATCCGGTAAGAAGCTATTAGGTATAAAAGATATCGAAAGCACAGTCTTACAACCCGAGAAGCGATTATGGTACAATTTGGGAGGAGATATGAGTCAGAACCCACCGTATCGTATATTAGGTGTTTTCAAAGATTTCAATCCCATCCATCTGTCGAATAAAAATTATCCGATCATACTGACCCCAAGTGCCAGTTGGTACGGAGAACCTTTACTCGCTTCGATCGCTCCCGGGAAAAGGCAGGAAGCCATACAATTTCTGAAAAGTATGCACGACGAACTGATCGGCGGTAATTTCGAATATAGCTTTATCGAAGACAAGCACAGGGAACTATATCTGGAAGATCTTCACCTTACACAGATCTATTCCATCTTTGCCGTAATCGCAATCCTGATCTCTTCCCTGGGTCTATTCAGTCTCTCGTTATTCGACGTACAGCAACGTTTCCGCGAAATAGCCATCCGCAAAGTAAACGGGGCCACTACCGCCATCGTCATGCGAATGCTCTTGCAGAAATATTACAAACTATTGGGAATCGCTTTCTTGATAGCCACGCCAATCTCCTGGCTAGCCATCAACCGCTATCTGGAAGACTTCGCACACAAGGCATCTGTCTCCTGGTGGATATTCGCTGTCGCCCTACTGATTACAGCCGGTATATCTTTGGCAACACTGATCTGGCAGATACGGAAAGCGGCACGGACCAATCCGGCCGAAGCTATCAAATCCGAATAAACTAATTATATAATACATCCTCATGAAGATCATCCTACTAGCCATACGCTCACTGATGCGTTTCCGTTTATACACTGTTATCAATGTACTCGGTCTGGCATTGAGCCTGGCCTGTGTTATCATTATCAGCCGATATGTATATAGCGAAGCGACGACCGATCATTTCAATAAAAATCATGAATGGATGTATCTGAGTGTACGCCACTGGGGGGAGGGAGAACAAAAAACACTCTTATGCACAACAGACAACGTACTCATGAAAAGAGACTACGTCAATCCGCTGGACATTCCGGAAATAGAGCAAAGGACCTCCTTTGTCTCCCTCGGTAATGCAGAGATCAAAGTCGATGAAAAAAGATTCAAAGCACATGTCCTGGCAACAGATACCTTCTTCCTTCAGATACTCGACTTCCCGGTCATAGAAGGAAGCCGTTCCCGGCTATTGACCGACCCTAAAGAAGCCGTCATCACAAAACGGTTCGCACATAAATTATTCGGTGAAGAAAGTCCGATCGGCAAGAACTTTGACTATAACGGAAATATTCTGACTATCAAAGGTATTATCGGAGAGCCACATACGCAAAGTTCTCTAGCTTTCGACCTGCTGATATCCAAAGAACTACAATGGCGTTGGCCGCCGGTTAATTATTTCAGTGTCGCCCTGGCTTTTCCCGGTGTCGATGCCAGACAGATCAACGAGAAACTCAAAACGGACTTTCATAAGGCGGGTAGTAAAAGTTTCTTTTTCCAGGTCATACCGCTCGACAAACTGTATATGGATAAAGCCATTGACAAAGGACAGGACACTTTCCGGCAAGGAAATGCCGACAGCCTGAAAATACTGTCGTTTGTCGCCATACTGTTATTATTTATCGGCTTGTTCAACTTTATTCATATCAGCTCGGTCGTTATCATTAAACGAGGCCGTGAACTGGGAATGAAAAAAGTATTCGGGGCAAGACCTGTACAGCTGTTTATCCAGCTATATGCAGAGAATCTGGTACTGACAGCTATCGCTCTTTTCCTTAGTTGGATGATCATCGAGATCACCCAACCGATGCAAATCAATCAACTGGGTATCATCGCTACTGTCGGTTCATCTTTCAACACAGTCCTAACCCTTATCCTCTTGCTCGGATTGCCGTTGATCATTACGCTGTACCCGTTTTTCAATTACAGCTACCGGCAAACGATCCGTTCGCTTCAGGGAATTACTCCCGGAAAAAACAAAATGGGTACCCGTTCTCTTTTTCTTGTCGTTCAGTATGTGATTACCTGTTGCCTGATCATTTCTTCCCTGTTCTTTATGAAGCAATTACATTTTATGCTGAATGCAGACCTGGGATATCGGACGCAGGACATCATAAAGGCCTGGTTCATACGTCCTTCTTCCAAAATGACCTATGGAGAAGAAGACCAGAAACGATCTGATGATATTTCTTTTACTGTGCAGGAAGCACTCAAAGCATCTCCCCTATTCCAGACATTCTCTTACGGAGAAAGCCCGTATGAATTGCCGGACGATCAGTTTAACAGGATAAATATGCGTATTCCGGGAGGAGAATGGCAGGAAGTCCTTCAAGTGAAGCTATACAAAAGCTTCTTTGATGTATATGAAATACCGGTTTCAGCAGATAAGTTTCCCCAAAGTGAAAAAGAAGTACTGATGAATGAAACCGCCAGAAAGTTATTCAGTCAGAATGGGCAAGCCCCTACGGAACTGGAGAGAGATTCGTATAATGGTACCGAGTCGTTTCTGGTAAAAGGTTTTACTCCCGAATTTCAGGTAGTACACCTCTCCCAGAGCAACCAACCGATTGTCATCACCCTCAAAGACGTACAGGACGAACTGTTCTGGCCGGGGAAACTAATGGCTTCCATTGTACCCGGACGCCGCCAGGAAGCGATACAACTTCTGAAAGGATTGCATGATAAGACCATCGGGGGTGAATTTGAATATACCTTCGTCGAAGATGAGATCAGTGCCATGTACGAAAAAGACCGGCTGGTAGCCCGGATTTATACTGTTTTCACCTTAATTTCCATCCTGATATCTTCTATGGGCTTATTCAGCCTTTCTCTTTTCGATATTCAGCAGCGCTACAAGGAAATAGCAATCCGTAAAGTAAACGGAGCGACAGTGGGAGTCATCACCAATTTGCTGTTGCGAAAATATTACAGGCTGCTGGGGCTGTCTTTCATTATCGCTACACCTCTTTCCTGGCTAGCTATCACGAAATATATGGAGAACTTTGCCAATAAAGCACCGTTATCCTGGTGGATTTTCGCTGTTGCTTTCCTGCTGACCGCAAGCATATCGCTGATCACCCTGATCTGGCAGATACGAAAAGCAGCACGGACAAACCCTGCGAAAGCAATTAAAACAGAATAAATCCGGAAAACAGACAAGCATATCTATGCAATTCAGACATAAAAGTATTCACCGTTCACCATTCTATCGTATACAACTAATATAATGATAATTACAATACGACATCCAGGTGAACGGTTAAGCAAAAGGGTGAATGGTTACTACAAACCCTTCACCCTGAACTACTATCCATTATCATATAACCCATTAACCCGCCGACAATAGTATATTAACACAAAAATGATAACCCAATAGCTTAACGACCATGCCCGGCAAGCTTTTCAACCACTGTCATTAAGCTTAACCACCTACGTCGACAAGCTTAACGATGGCAGTCAAAAAACGACCGGATAATATGTTTACCATTAGCTATATATTGCTTTCCGATTAGTTCCCAATTATATGAATGATAGTAGGATTAAGGGAAAGGTTCGGAATTTATCAATAATGAGCTATCCCTTTATCAAAGTGACTTAGCCATTACAGGTTTATTTGCCGTCAGTTTTAACTGACGGTTTACAAGTTGCTTCTCTTTATTGGCTTCAGCCACATTTCTCTTTACATAGAGAGACTCTTTAAATGGGACTAAAGTCCAAAGAGATAGAGCATTTACTTATCCGTCGGTTAAAACCGACGGCAAATGGACCTGTAACTATACCAGCCCTATTGATGACTGATGGTTTATAGCTGAATAGTTCAAATCTTTCTAAATTGGCACATGGGCATATTGCCACATTGGCTCAAATATTTTCTATGTATGACCGCGAAACCGATTAACAAAGTATCCTTCTTCTTCTGGTGTAAACAATTTCACTCTATAAAGCCTCGGCAGGAGGCTGGGTGAAGGGTTCGGATAAACCATTCACCTCTCAGCCAAACCATTCACCCGATTTACCACAAGATAAACAACTAATAAGCAACAACTTATACACATAAAGGTGAAGAGTGAACGATTCTTTCCTAAAATGTAATGGAGAACAACGCCTCAGCCTGGAATTTACCGTAATCGATCGGTTGTATCAAGCGTACACCGGTAGTTAACGGGAAGCTCATCCGAAAAACATTCCAGTCGAATATCAGGTCAGTACCGAAAGAACTCTGTGTCGTCCAGTCACGCCCTTTCGCTGCCTGGTTACGGTTGAGGTCGTAAAACAGATTGGCACGCAAACGCCGGATATAAGCCAGTTGTCCCAGACTAAGGTCCGGAGAAAAGATAGAAAAAGCATAATCCGCTTTAAAGGCAACCTGCTGCCGGGTCTGATACATAAAATCATATCCACGAGGCTTTTCGATCAGGTGCTTCGGCAAATACAACGTTTTATTGTCCACACTCTGATATTGATATCCTACCCGTAGCATCAACCCGTGGTTACGCAGGATGCCGGGCCAGTAAGTAGTAAGGCGCCCTGCATACAGGCTTCCGTAATTCTCTTTGTTGAAAGGAGATTGCAGGTATTGCAGACGCAACTGGTATCCCCATCGGGGAAGAATATCACGCAATGCTTTCTTGCGGTAACTGTAAAACAACACTTCCGGCAGGATATATTGGAAATTGCTATATGTACGGCTTTCGTATTGCTGGTACTTGTCGTTTGTAAAATAGTATGCAACAGCCGGTTGTATTCCACGTATATAATGGTTGCGGGTCAAATTGAAAGGAAGATAGACACGTGCTTCGGCTTCCAGCAACGTCCGCTTCACTGTTTTGGCCTGCGCAACCTCTTTTCCTTTGTCGTTGGTCATCCAGGTTACATCGAATGCCTTTCCGCCATAGTCGGCGGCTATATCGATAACCGGGAACCAGCCTTTGTAAGTAAATGACAACTTACCATGATGTTCGCCCTTTCGATAATACCATCCCGCCTGCATAATGGCTGTATTCAACGTATTTTGTGACAAGACCATAACACCGGGTTTCACGATCGTACTCAAATCGTCGGCACCTGTATTCATAGCCTCTGCCACATCATAATAGAAAGGAGCCCAGCTGTGAAGTTTGAACGTATGTAATCCCTTCCGGTAAGGGCGGGGAATAAATTCAACGGGGGTCAGTTCTGCAGAATCGAGATTGAACTGTTCCTGCTGCGCCAACGAAGCGACCAGCGGGGAATGAAAAGGCTCTCCCAGATCAGCCTTTTCAGCTTTCAGGCTATCGACCGGCAACGAACCGATACGGTATCCCTCTGCCTGATAATCCGAATAGAGAAGTTTGTCTTTTCCGGGAGAAAAAGCAGGATCGAACGCCCCAAAGCGGGCAGATGTCAACCGGTAGACGGTTGTATCCGGCAGGTTCAGGGAATAGATATTATTGGTTCCGTTTGCCCCCGATTCAAAATACAGCTTACCGCCACTCCAGAACGGTGCTGTGATATTCACAGAGGTAGTTGCCAGCAACTCGCTCCATGCACCGGTTTGCGTATCCAGTTGTAACAAGCTTATCCCGGTATCGGTAACTGCCACAGCGGTTATCTTTCCATCATCACCAAAAGTCAGTTCTTTCAAAAAGGCATTATCAGGCACTGTAAAATAACGTTGTTCCTTCCCTGTTGCCAGATCGACCAGCACCAACTGGTTTTCACCGCTTACCATAAAACGGGAAACAGCCACTGTACGATTATCCTTATCGATAGCCGGAGCCAGATAACGTTGGCGGGGAGTGAGTGTCGTCAACCGCCCGGTCTCCAGGTCATACTGTTTGATAACGGAATAGTTTTCATGTGTCCAGCGAAGTCCGGGAACGACCTCCGTCCAGTATAACCGATTGCCCGCCAGGTTCAGACGACTGTTGATCGTACCGAGGTAACATAGCCGCTTCTCTTTCCCGTTCGTTACCGATACCAGCGAATTGATATCCTGTATTCCCGATTTAACGGCAATGACCGTCGAATCGTTCACGGCCTGCGGATAACGGTAAGAGGTGTACATCCTGGATGCCGGAGAAAGGAAAGCAGGCGTGACAGCCGCCGTATCCATCTTTTCCCACTCTTTACGCAAAAAACCGAATGTTTCATTATACAGTCCGTCGATACTGATTCCTGCATTATGTTTGAAAGCATTGCTGAACATCGGGATCGCAAAGAAACGGTTCACATAACGAGTGGTAGTCTTATCCCAGATATCCGGTCCGAAACGGTGACGGGCAAAAGAAGTCAGATTATACCCCAACGCATAATAATCGCCGGTATAATCCTTATAAGAACCCAGGTACCATTTATCGAACGAATAATTCTTACCTTCTCCCAGCATTTGGGCACGGTAAGGCATACTGAATTCCGGCAACCGCCCTCTCCCGCCGTTCGACATGGAAGTCTCCGTTCCGACAGCGTCGCCCTCCAGAAACCAGCTCGGCATGAAAAAAGCAGCCACACCGGCAGCCTGTTCGCCTATCACATAATATAACGGTTTAAACCAACCCCGCATAACCTTGCTGGTCTGAAGGACATGGCGCGACTCATGCAGCACGAGGTGTTTATCCCAACTCACCCCGTCGAGTTTAGAGGAAGGTGTCGTGATCAGCTCCATACGGCGCGGTGCCCACGATACCAAGCCGTTGGACGACATATTAGCCGGGTGAAGGATCACCGGAAACTTTTTCTGCATGCCGATACCTATCGTTTTCTGCAAATGCGGATAAGCATTCTCCAGATAGAGTGCATATTTATAAGCCATCGAATCGTTTCCCTGCGGATAGACCAGATTATAATGAGACAATTTAACGATGTTCCATTTGAAGCGTGCCGGATCAGAACCGTAATCGAGAAACTGTGCCTGCATACTTAAAGAAGTAAGCAAGCCAAATACAGCTAAAAACAGGTATCGAAACGTAGGTATCTGCATATTTTATAGAGTTACAGACCACAAAACTATAAAATATAACCAAGTAGCTTCACTTTTTTTATAGCAAAATTCCCCTACCGTGCGTAAACGAACGCAATTCGTGCGGATACACACACCACCGTCAGTTCCAAACAAAGCATAACACCCGTATTACTAACCACTTATCCCTTTGGCACGTCTTTTGTATTTTCAAATATAATTATAACAGTGCGCCCATGTTAAAACACTACTTACTGATTGCAATACGCAATCTTTTAAAATATAAAACCCAATCGATCGTCAGCATTATCGGGCTGGCGATGGGTTTTACCTGTTTTGCACTGGCAACTCTGTGGATCAGGTACGAAATGACCTACGAGAACTTTCACGAGGAAGCGGAACGCATTTTCCTGGTCCGTAACGAAGACAAAAACAGTAACGAGGGTTTGGCCACAGTCACCCCTTCCCCATTGGCAGCCTATCTGCAGGAAACATTTCCCGAAATAGAACAAGCCTGTAACGTGTCGGACAGTAAAATGGAATTCAAATACAAAGGGATCACTTATCCATCTTATCAGATCCAGATGGATTCCGCCTCCATGAAAATATTCCCGATCCGGTTGGTTAGTGGAAATGCCAATTTCCTTGTCAACGGCAGTAAAGAAATAGCCATCACAGAAGAACTTGCCGGAAAACTATTCGGAAAAGAGAACCCGATAGGGAAAGAACTAAGCATATACGGCCTGGAAAGTCCCATTTGTGCAGTGGTCAAAGCCTGGGAGCCTCATACAAACATGCCTTTTGAAATAGTAAGAGCCAATTATACGATCCCGGTCTGGTACGCCTCCGGATGGACGACTTTTATCAAGCTAAGGAAAGAGGCGGACATCAAGGCTTTCCGTAAAAAGATATATGAGCATACTATTGAAAAAGATAACGCCAAACTGGAACATTTCGTACTGACCCCGATCATACAGATGCGATACGACCATCCCATCCGGGAAGCGACCATCAAATTCAATCACATCCTGTTGTTTGCCTTGTCGGGCGGTCTGGTCATCCTTTGTTCGCTGTTCAATTACCTGACTCTGTTCGTCAGCCGGATACGGATGCGCGGAAAGGAAATAGCCTTACGCAAAGTATGCGGCTCTTCCGATAAACACCTGATGGAGTTATTTTCTATAGAATATGTATTAACGCTATTGACTGCTATATTTATCGGGATGTTACTGATAGAACTGATACTACCCACTTTCCGGGAATTATCCGAAATAAAAACGACGACAAACGGAATCTACCAGGAAGCTATCGGCTATTCCCTTTTCGTAGCATTACTGTCGTTCCTTATTTCTCTGCTTCCTATCCATTATTTCCGCCGCCAATCGCTGAATGCAGCAATAAAAGGAACGGAAAAAGGGAAAGGGAAGAATTATTTCCAGAAATTCTTCCTGGTCTTACAGTTTATTATCAGTATCGGATTCATCTTCTGCACGCTTGTGATGATCAAACAGATACATTACTTATCACATACCGACCGTATAGTGGAACGGGTAGGAAGAGCCTCCATCACATTCAGTGCCAAATCATCCGAAGCCAGCCTGCGGGAAGAACTTAAGCAAATCCCCATGATAACCGAAGTCCTTTCAGGTAATCACAACTCTTTCATTCCCCGAAACGGAGCAAGCTATATACCGGTGAAAGAATGGGATGATAAGCCTGCATCTGCCGATGAAGTACTTTTGGAGACGATTGCCAGCGGCGAAGGAATATGTAATTATTATAATCTGAAACTACTGAAAGGCACTATGTTAAGGGATGACGACCGGAAAGAGAAAGTGATGATCAACGAAACGGCCGCCCGTCTGTTTGGCTGGGCAGATCCGATCGGAAAATCTTTCCTCAAAAGCGACTCTACCCGGGCACAGATTATCGGTGTAATACGCGATTTCTGTAAAGATTCGCCTACTATCCCCGTGAAACCGGTGGTATTTACAGTACAAGAACTGTTCTGGTCTATTAACTCCAGTGGCAATCTCCTTTTCATTTTCCGTGAAGGGCAATGGCAAGAATGCAAACGGCGGATCGAGGCGTTGATCAAAGAGAAACACCCGGAATTCACTTTCTACGGATTAAATAATACAGAAGAAGAGTTCAATAAGTTCCTGCAATCGGAAAATGCCCTGATCAAGTTACTCGACTTTGTATCCATTGTCTGTATCCTTATCTCCGTTTTCGGCATTTTCTCGTTGGTCACTCTTAACTGCGAACAACGCCGGAAAGAGATTGCTATCCGTAAAGTGAACGGAGCGTCAGTCGGAATAATCGTCCGCATGTTCTTCAAAGAATACTTATTATTACTTTGTATGGCAGCAGCCATCGCGTTACCTGTCAGTTACCTGATCATGAAAGCATGGTTGGAAAACTATGTTATACAAACAACAATCCCCTTCTGGATCTACCTGATATTATTTATATCTCTTGTCATGATCACAGTCACTTGCATATATTGGCGAATATGGAAGGCTGCAAGTAAAAATCCGGCAGAAGTTATTAAATTTGAATAATACAATATATATGAATATGATACAACACCATATCAAACTGGCCATACGTAACCTGCTGAAATATAAGACGCAATCGCTAATCAGTATCATCGGGTTAGCGGTTGGTGTCTGCTGTTTCGCCATCTGTTCCTATACGTTAAGAGTTGACTTAAACTGGAATCACAGCATCAAAGAGGTAGAAAGAATATGCATCGTTTTTACAGAAACAGAGAAAGGTACCCAGACAAGTTATTCACCTTTTGCCTCCGCTATACTCGCAAAGGAGTTTCCTGAAATAGAATCGGCTACCGCCTACAGCCAAGTACAACCCTACACGGAGAAGTTATGCGAAATCAGAAAGACGGATGGTACAGCCAATTATTTCAAAGAGTTGTTTGTCTTTGCCGACCATCATTTTCTGGACTTTTTCAATATACGGCTAATCAATGGAACCCCCAATGAAATAGATCAGACACCCGATGCTATCCTAGTTACAGAGAAGACCGCCAATAGATTATTCGGAACAACGGATGTTATTGGTAAAACCTTCACCGATATTAATGATTTTGACGATACCCAAAAAGTATTTACCATCCGGGGAGTGATCGAAAACTTTCCAAAGCAAAGTGATCTGGAAAGATACAGCGGTATCGAACTGAATACAACAAATGAAGCAATCTGTTCTCCCGATAGATATATCTATTACGACGGGTTCAATTCATTCGTAAAAATCAAACCGGGTATAAATATCGACAAGCTAAACGAAAAGCTTAAAAAAAGCACGTTGAAATATCCTAAAAATAAAAATGAAATTGCAGAATCTATTGTTCAGTTAAAACCACTGACGAAGCGTAATACGCTCTACAAAAGAAATTTCTTTTCTGACTCAGGAACTATTTTCTTTATTATCGGACTGCTGGTACTACTGACAGCTCTCTTTAATTATGTACTGTTCATCATCGGACGGATGATGAACAGGATCAAGGAATGCGGCATCCGTCAAGTGAACGGAGCGACAAAGTGTTCCATATTCTATCTGCTTTTCATTGAAGCTTCCATCGCCTTTCTGATAGCCTGTACTTGTAGCTTCGCTATTGCAGAACTGGTCATTCCACATATTAACAGTCTTAATCCTGATTTTTCAATAGACAATAGTTACGTAGTACAACTTCTTACCCAATACAGCATTATCGGTTTAGGTGGTATTGCGCTTCTGTGTCTGATCGTTATTCATAATCTGGGTAAGATATCTCTTATACAAAGTCTGTTCAGTAATCAGATCATACGCCGCCATAGTGTTTTACGGAATATATTCATATCCATACAACTCGTTATCTGCTTCCTGTTCCTGGGAACGACCTGGTTTATCAAACAACAAAGCGATCTGATTGAATATCGGCTGACGAACGGACTGAGTGAAACCGACAAAACCTCAACATTCGACGTATCCCTCAACGGAGATAAGCTTACTCCCCACCGTCCGGAAATACTACAAAAATTACGGCAAGACCCAAAAGTCGAAATCGTTTGTCGTAACGGAATGGGATTTTCCGGAGCCTGGCAGTTGAGAGAAGGAAGCTTTTCGTGGGAAGGGATCAGTGATGAGGAAGCTAAAAGCACCATGGGCCATATCTATACCGATCCATCTTTCTTTGAACTTGTCAACCAAAAATTACGTGACGGGCGTTTATACAACTCAGAAGAAACAGACAAAGCAGTTGTCAACGAATCTTTTGCACGGTTATTCAATCGAAATCCTATCGGCATGCAAATAAATGTGAGATATTGGGGTACGGAAATGAGTAACTTCCAGGTGGTCGGAATCGTTTCAGATTTTATAAATAATCGGTATGAGATGAATACCCGCCCGGTTCTTCCCTGTATTTATATGCCATTCCCTGAGAACAGTCTTAACATGAGCTGCTTAGTAAAAATCAAGCCTGAATATAGGAAGGAATTTCCGGAGATCATGAAAGCCGAACTATCCAAATATGTCAATCAGGCCACTCCCACTTATATTTTCTCCATGAAAGATGATTCCGGTTTTTATGTGAGTAGAGAACAGAATATATTCAAACTGACAACCATATTTTCCATAATATCTATTATCATCAGCCTACTGGGAATATACGCATCGGTTACTTTATCTACCGACAGAAGGAAAAAGGAAGTAGCCATCCGTAAGATCAATGGAGCGACACCTGCTACAATTGTTCATATGTTTTGCAAAAGCAACCTGTTGCAATTGTTTGTTTCTGCATGCATTGCTTTTCCCATATTGATATTGTTACTAAAATCGTGGTTGGAAAGTTATGCTGAGAGAATCTCCATCGGTATTCTACCTTTTATCCTGATATTCCTGCTTATGGCAGCAATCGTTGCCTTCACGATAATATGGCAGCTTTGGAGAATAGCCCGGATCAACCCGGCAGAAGTTATTAAATCCGAATAAACAGAAATATTATGAATATGCTACGACATTATATCAAACTGGCGATACGCAACCTGATAAAATACAAATCGCAATCCATTATCAGCATCATCGGACTGGCTATCGGTTTTACCTGTTTTGCCCTGTCTACCTTATGGATACGTTACGAGCAGACTTACGATACCTTCCATGACGGTGCCGACAGGATCTATCTGGTAAGACCTGAATCAAAGACCACCAATAACGGCCTATCCGAAATTACTCCTTATCCGCTGGCCGGTTATCTGAAAGCAACTTTTCCCGAAATAGAAGATGCCTGCAATATGCAAGCATGGGGAACGACTGTCAGATATAAAGGTACGGAATATCGGTCTTTTAAAATGGACATTGACTCGGCAGCCATGCATATGTTCAAACTAAAAATAACAAACGGGAATCATAACTTTCTTACAGAAAACTGTGAAGAAATAGCTATTACCGAGCAACTTGCCCAACAGCTTTTCGGAACGGAAAATCCACTTGGACAGGAACTGGAGCTATATGGAGAGAAAAAAAAGATATGTGCTATTATCCAATCCTGGAGCCGTCATTCTAACATTCCATACGAAATTGTCGGGAATTTTTCGCCGGGAGATAACCGGTCGCAATGGTATGCCAGTATGTGCCAGACTTTTATAAAACTGAAAAAAGGGGTCGATGCACAGAAATTTATCCAAAAGTTATATGAACATACCTATGAAACGGAGAACTCGATCGTAGTAAAGAAAAGTGTAGCGACCCCTATTACAGCCATGCGGTATGACCGTCCAAATCAGGGAGTAACAGTTAAATATGAACATATCCGGCTTTTCGCCCTGGCTGGCGGATTAGTCATACTCTGTTCGCTATTCAACTATCTAACCCTGTTTATCACCCGTATTCGCATGCGTGACAGAGAAATAGCTCTACGCAAAGTAAACGGTTCGTCCAATCGTGAATTACTGATGTTATTTTCTACCGAGTATTTGATCACCCTGGTTTTTGCAATATTTTTCGGACTGATCCTACTGGAACTGGTAATCCCGACTTTTAAGGAGTTGTCGGATATTAAATCGGATAAGACAAGTATTTACCTGGAAGCACTCAGTTATTCCGGCATTGTAGCAGCCTTTTCATTCATTTTGTCATTATATCCGATCTACTACTCCCGAAAGAAAAGTCTGAATGCAGCCCTAAAAGGTTCATCAAACGGAAAAGGGCAAAACTCTTTTCAGAAAGTCAGTATGGTATTACAACTGATTATCAGTATCGGTTTTATCTTCTGCTCTACTATCCTGATGAAACAGATACATCATTTGAATCATACGGATCTGGGAATCGAACGTGCAAATCGCGGAACAATCCAGGTTTATCCGCCAATTGACGGTCTTAAGGACGAACTGGCTAAAAATCCCTATATTGCAACGATCGTTCCGGCGAACTTACCCGGACTACTTCCGCGTAATGCCCGCGCTTACCAAACAATCAATGAATGGGAAGGAAAAACAGATTCGACCTCTACTGTCACTTTAGAAATTATAGACTGCAACGAAGACTACTTTAAGTTTTACGGTCTGCAGTTGCTGAAAGGGACATTCCCATCAGATGATAAAAGTATGATAATAAATGAGACAGCAGCCTTACAGATGAATATGAATGATCCTATCGGTAAGGGTTTTCAGAAAAAAGTAATCACAGGCATCGTCAAAGACTTCTATATTGCTCCGCCTACCATTCCGGCCAAACCGATGATGTTTACCCTGGAAGACGGATCAAGCGTATCCTCCGATATTATCTTCCAATATCAGAATTGCGACTGGAGCTCTTGTAAAAAACGGATCGAGCAACTGATCAAACAGATGAATCCTAACATAATCCATTATAACATAATATCTATGGAAGAAGAATATGAGAAGTTCCTCAAATCGGAAAACGCATTGCTGATGATGTTGGATTTCGTTACCCTGGTTTGTGTATTGATCTCTCTGTTCGGTGTTTTCTCACTCGTCACCCTCGACTGTGAAAAACGCAGGAAAGAAATAGCCATACGCAAAGTGAACGGCGCGGAAACGGGTCATATCGTAAAAACGTTCCTATTGAAATATATGTTCTTGTTAGTGATCGCATCAGTCATTGCATTCCCTGTCGGTTACCTCATCATGAAACCCTGGATAGAAGGCTATGTACTCCAGACAAGTATCGATTTCTGGATTTATCCGGCCATATGGCTGGCACTAGCCTTACTCATTATCACATGTACCGGTTTGCGTATCTGGAAAGCAGCCAATCAAAATCCGGCAGAAGTTGTTAAATCAGAATAAATAAAAATGAAAATCATCCTGTTAGCAATACGAACCCTCCTCCGATTCCGGCTTTATACGGCAATCAATATACTGGGACTGGCACTCAGCCTGGCCTGTTGTATATTGATATTCCGGTATGTCTACGGAGAAATGACGACCGATCATTTTATTCCCGAAATAGACAGGGTTTGCTATACAGTGATGGAAGATGAAGTATCTCACCAGAAAAGACTCTACGGTCTGTTACCTGAATATGGATATACCCCAAACCCATTGGAAGATCCGGCTGTGGAAATTGTATCTACATTATTCCAGAGTGACGAAGATCAGATTACAGTCGATAATAAACTGTACAATATTGCCTCTTTAGCCGCAGACACGAATTATCTGAAAATAGTACCGATCCCCATACTAAAAACGTCCCGGAATAAATTATTAGAGAATCCGCAAGACGCAATAATCTCGGAAGACCTATCCCGATTAATATTCGGGAAAGAAGATCCGATCGGTCAACAAATCACCACCTCAATGGGAGAGATGGTAACCGTCGTTGCCGTCATGGGTAAACCGGACACCCGATTTTCCATGCCTTTCGACCTGCTGATATCGAATGAATCGGCCAACTACAGAAAATATTCAATGCCCCATTCCCTTGTCAAATTACATAAGGGGCATTCTGCAGCCTCCGTCAACAAGGAATACGAAGCATTCCGTAAAATGTCCAATTTCACCAACCGCCTGCGCATCTGCTTTTACCCTCTACAGAAGCTATATTTCGATCAGCAGGTAGTCACATACCTGGATAAACGGTTGGTAGGGAATTATACACACGTACTTATCCTGATAGCTATTGCCGTATTGATCATGCTGGTAGGATTATTCAATTTTATCAATGTCTACACGGTGTTGATCCAGAAACGGGCACGTGAATTCGGTATGAAAAAAGTATTCGGAGCAAATACCCGGCAAGTAGCCGTTCAATTGTATGCTGAAAACTTATGTATGACTCTCGTAGCTTTATTTCTGGCATGGGCATTCATAGAAACAGGGACGTTGCTGGTCAATACTTTTCTAATGATCCGGATTCCTTCGCATTTCTTATTTGACGCCAGCCTTTCTGTTGGGATTCTGTTCCTGTTGCCTTTTATCACAGCCCTATATCCCTTCTTCCAATATAATTATTCTTCGCCGGTCACTTCTTTGAAAAAGATCGGGAGAGGCGGAGAATCTACTATATCCAGAAAAGTATTCCTTTGTTTACAATATATTATCACACTGGCTTTAACCATCGTATCTATCTATTCTATCCGTCAGTTAAACTTTATGCTGAATACCGATCTTGGATATGAAACAGATAACATTATCAAAATTTCACCTATAGAAGGACCACGGGGAAGCGATATGAGCATGTGGAATAAATACAATCTGATCGTTCGGCAACTGGACAGAAACCTGAAAAATACCCCATCGCTCATCAAGCTGCATAGTTATTCTCCCGGGCCACTCAGTCGTTTAGGACAAAATTGCTGGGCACATATTCCGGGAAAAGAATGGACAAGTATAGGAACCCAGGTAAGCAATCAAAATTCCTTCCGTATTCTGGGGATAGAGGCAATTGAAGGACGGCTATGGAATGACTCCATCGATAATAATATGGATCTTTCGATTGTTATCAATGAATCGGCAAAAAGAGAACTGGGTATTACAGATATCGATGAAACACCAGTCATTCTGGACCGCCTGCTTGTTTACAGTCCGCAAACGAAAGAGCAACCGGCTCCCAGGTATCAGGTTATCGGAGTTATTAAAGACATTTGTACCCAACATTTGTCTAAAGGCTATGAACCGATGATTTTCTTTTATTATAAAGAAGGTTTTTCATCCGGTCTATTAGTCAGTATCGTTCCGGATAAAAAACAGGAAGCAATCGACTTTCTTCGAAAAATATACAACGAGTCATGTGGAAATGAACTCCCTTATACATTTTTAAAAGATGAAGTGTTGTCAATTTACAAGGAGGATAAGCAATTGGTAAGTGTCGCCTCTCTTTTCGCGATTATAGCCATATTGATTTCTGCTATGGGCTTGTTCAGTCTATCCCTGTTCGATATACAACAACGGTTTCATGAGATATCGATTCGGAAAATAAACGGAGCGACGACTAAAGCTATATGGCAAATGTTATTTATCAAATACAGTCAATTATATGGAATAGCCTGCCTGGTCGGTTTGCCTTTATCCTGGCTGGCCATCACTTTATACATGGTCGATTTTGCCTACAAAGCCAATATCGCCTGGTGGATTTTTGCCATTGCGATCCTTTTGACCGGAGGTATTTCATTCCTCACTCTGATCTGGCAAATACAAAAAGCGTCCCGTACAAATCCGGCAGATATTATCCGTTCCGAATAACAATAAAATAATACAGATATGAAACAGTTCTTATATTTACTCGCCTGTCTTTCCCTATTGGTATCCTGTAACAAACAGAAAAGCCAAGGAGGCATAAAAACATATAAAGCCGGTACGGAGATCACTGGCGAACTGTCCGGCGAGGTTGTTTTTGCCGGAAATGGGATACATAACTACTACGATATAGCGATTACCAACGATTACTATGCATTTCTGGACTATTACAGCGACACACTCCTGCAAGTGAGAAATAAAAATGATTTCTCACTTTATCAGATCGAACCGAGAGAGAAAGATACGTTCTCTATTGCTTATCCGTCTTTTACCAAATATGACTATGCCAACAGCAAGAACAGGATCTCCATCTGGGACAATGATTCACATCAATTGAAACGCATAGACCTGGATCAGACACAGACTTCTCCCACTGTCTCTGCAGACCTTATATCTATGACAAACTTCATTTCCGGGAATATCTGTACAAACTGTTGCATCACGTCCAAAGAACTATATGCCGTTTCATTCAATCCGGGTAAACCGCAGGTTTTCTTCTCTTCCAATAAAATAACAGGGCAATATGCTGTCCCGGGTTATCCCCGGATCACGGTTCCGATGCCTGACGATGTCCTGAGAAAAGCATACGCCAGCGACCTGGTTATCAACGAAGAAAAAGGAATAATCGTCGCAGCCTTACGTTTTATCGACGGTATCAATTTCTATGATCTGAATTGTGATATGACGGCTTCGGTCTCTTTGACCGATTATTATACAATACCGGTTCCTGACATAACCAATAAATATCTGGATGCCGAACAGAGTAAAAAATGCTTTATCGATATCTGTAGTTCAGACAAATATGTATTCTGTCTGTTCGACGGATCGACAAACTTTACCGGCAATTCGGTCATCTATGTATTCGACTGGGAAGGGAAACAAAAAGCGGTCTTGCAGGCAGACCGTAATTTGCGAAAGATTGCCACAGAGAAGTCCGGCGAATATTTGTTAGCTTTATCCCCCAACGGAGAAGGAGGACGGGATGTTATCAAATATAATTTAAAGAACAAAATTTAATTCTAAACCATGATACGACATTATATCACTATCGCTTCACGTAATTTTGTCAAATACAAATTACAGACCCTTATCAGCGTTATCGGACTGGCGGTTGGACTCGTTTGTTTCACCTACGGAATGAAATGGTTGGAATACGAAACTTCCTACGACGGTTTTTATCCGAAGTCCAAACAAATGTACACGCTCTACGGCATCAACAAACAAACCGGGAAAAAAGAGAGAAAATTGCCACTCGTTCTGGCCCGTAAACTCAAACAAGATTTTCCGGAAATAAAAGAAACAGCGCTGGTATACGGGAATTTCGGTTCCACCTTCAAATATAACGACCAGACATTGGAAGACCCGAAGGAAATATTTATCGACAACAACTTCTTTACCCTTTTCCCCAGGAAAGTTCTTAGCGGTCGGCAAACGAATCTGTTGCATTCGCTGGATGAAATAGTCATAACCCGCTCTTTCGCCCTCAAATATTTCAAAAGTCCGGAAGATGCGATCGGAAAAGTGATGAAAAACGGATACCGGGAAACACTTACCATCGTGGCGGTAGTAGAAGATGCACCTGCTAATTCCACATTTAAACAGAATGTCTTCGAATTGGATAAGTTTACCACTGAAATGACAGACAGAATATCGGAAGACAGACAATGGAGTCTATTTGAAAATGAAATTTATCTGCAGTTGGAAGATCAAGCCAGTGCAGATGTATTCAGAAAGAAGCTGCAAACTTATCTGGAGAAAAACAACTATCTGAATACACTTGCGATAAAGATGATTCCGTTAACAGATATGCGACACACGTTCGGAAGCGAGTTATCGTTTAACCTGTCCTACATCCGCACTTTTGCCATAACGACCATCCTGTTGTTGTTGTGCGTATTCTTCAATTTCGTCAATCTTCTCCTGAACCGTATCTATCAGCGTATGAAAGAAATAAGACTCCGAAATTCGATAGGTGCCGGTAAACGGGAATTGATTATACAACTATTGACCGAACTCACATTACAGACAGGTATAGCCTTTGTTCTGGCCTTTTGTCTGCTGGAACTCAGTTCTTCACTGTTCTGTAAAACCTTCGATACGAAGATTGCCAACCATGATTTCTATATAAGCCTTATTGTTACAACTTTAGTCAGCTGGGCGGTATTACTCTTTGTATCATTCCCACTATTACTGCGTTTCATACGAACATCTTCACTCATGTTGTCCGGAGGTATTTCTGCCAACCGGAAAGGTTCGTTCCGAAAAGTAAGCATGACCATTCAGCTCGGAATCTGCGTATTCTTCCTGATGAGTACCTTTATCATGCTTCGGCAAATCTCATTAATGAAGCATAAGGATCTGGGATTCCAGAAAGAGGGGTTGATTCATATCACAATGAATTATCGTGACCGTTCCGGAATCACCCACGAACTGGCAACTCTTTCGATAATCGATGAATTTGTTCAATGCGGCATCTTTTCTATCACCCACGAACCTTATACACAGAATGAAGTGCATTGGGAAGGAAAGCCGGACGATTTCAATCCGAATTTCCAGGTAATCAAAGTAGGAAGTATATTTTTGGATGCATTCAAAATCACCTTATTAAAAGGTAATTTTATAGACGAAGGTAATTCGGACCCGGAAGACTGGACCACGCCGGGCAACACTGCCGTCATCAATGAAGAAGCAGCCCGGATCATGAGAATGGACAACCCGATCGGAAAAAAGATCAGTATCTGGAACGGCGTCATTTACCACGACGGAAAAAGGGGACAAAAAGAGATGGAAATAGTAGGCGTCGTCAAAAACTTCCAGGCGGCCAGTCTGCGCAACCCGGTACTCCCGATGATTATCACACTCGACGGAAGTAAATGGAATAGTTACTACTATTACGCCCGTGTAAACCCCCAAAATGAACAAGCTGCCATTAAAGCCATACGGACAGTTTTCGAAAAATACAAAAAAGAAGGAGATACAGTTCCCCAAATACAGACTATGACAGATGTTTTCAACCAGTTGAATCAGTCGGAAGATGCCAGCCTACAGCTATTCTCTTTACTGGCGATACTCTGTACTTTGATCTCTATCTTCGGAATCTATTCCGTTTCATCCAGTAATATTGCACAACGCAGAAAAGAAGTAGCCGTGCGCAAAGTGATGGGTGCCTCGTCAAAAACAATTATCAGCATGTTCTTCAAAGAGTATCTGACAATCGTAGTCATTGCCAACGTCATTGCCCTCCCACTAGCCTGGCTGTTTATGCACGGATGGCTGGAGCAATATCCTTATCGCATCAATATCGGTTTCTGGATGTATGGTATCGTATTATTAGTAACAAGTGCTTTGATTATCTGTACCGTTCTCTATCAGACATTAAAAGCATCAGAAACAAATCCGGCAGAAGTCATAAAAAGCGAATAACAAAATAAACTACTAAAAACAGTCATCAGCCATGTTGAAACACTATATCATTATAGCCATACGTAATTTTTTCAAATACAAATTGCAGACCGTCATCAGTATTGCCGGATTGGCAATCGGATTGGTATGTTTTGCGTATGGGATCAACTGGCTGAAATATGAAACTTCATACGACGGTTTTTATCCCCGATCCAAACAGATATACATGCTCTATGGGGTAGACAAACAGACCGGTAAGAAAACAGAGCAGTTACCTCTTATACTGGCAAGAAGGTTAAAACAGGATTTCCCGGAAGTAATAGAGACTACTCAAATATACGGGAAGTACGCATCTGATTTTTCCTACAATGAAAAGCGTGTGCCTAATCCCGACGAAGTCTTTATCGACGAAAATTTCTTCTCTTTCTTCCCGCAAAAAGTAATTTGCGGAAGGCAAGATAATATCCTGCAATCATTAAACGATATTGCGATAACCCGTTCTTTTGCAGTTAAGCTGTTTGGTACTCCGGAAGAAGCATTCAATAAAGTATTAAGTAGCGGTTATGAGAAAAGTCTCAGAATTGTTTCTGTACTGGAAGATACACCCGACAACTCCATGTTTGCCGGAGAAGCTTTCGAACTGGACCGGCATGCACGAAAGGCAGAACAAGAGATACCGGAAGCAAATCAATGGATGTATCTAAATACTAAAATATATCTGTTACTAGATAAAAACACGCATATCGACGCATTCGAAAAAAAGATAACAGACTACACCTCTACCCATAAATACAATGAAACTATCTTTTTGAAGTTGATTCCTATCACAGACGTACGGCATACGTTCGGTACCGAACTATCTTTTAACCTTACTTATATACGGACTTTTGCAATAACCGGATTTCTATTGCTACTCTGTGTATTTTTCAACTTTATCAATCTACAGATCAACCGGACTTATATACGAATTCGGGAAATGAAGCTGCGCAGTGCAATCGGAGCAGGAAAAAAAGATTTGATCTGCCTCTTATTATTGGAATATTCATTGATGATATTCATTGCGACTTTACTGGCATGGAGTTTAATGGAGGTCACATCACCTTTGTTCAGACATGTTTTTCATACAGCAATCGGAAATAAGGATTTATATGCGGATATGATAAAAATCTCACTGTTCAGTTGGATAATAACTATTTTGATCTCACTCCCGCTGTCTCTGCGGTTTATCCGAACCTCCCAACTGTTAGTATCCGGAGGGGTTGCGCCTCATCGGAAAAGTTGGTTCCGCAAAATAGCAATGACAACCCAACTGGGTATCTGCGTATTTTTTCTGATGTGCGCTTTCATCCTGCTCAAACAAACCTCTTTGATGAAAAACAAGAATCTCGGGTTCGAAAAAGAAGGCTTGATACAGATTACCATGCTGAATGATGACAGGGATGGTACTGCACATGAAATTGTCTCCCTTCCTATTGTTAAAGAACTGGTGATAGCATCGTTTTTCTCTATCATGCATGAGCCTTTTTCATTAACGGAAGTAGAGTGGGAAGGGAAAGGCCCGAATACTAAAGTTAATTTCCATATACTGGAAGTCAGTAAAAACTTTCTGTCCACTTTCCAAATACCTTTATTAAAAGGTCGGGAGCTGGAAGATACTGATCTTGTAAAAGGAACAAGACGTCTTATGAGTTCTAAAGCACTTATTAACGAAGAAGCGGCACGTATCATGGGATATACAGATCCGATCGGTAAAAAACTCAGCTTTTGGAACAATCAACAGCAAGACGTAGAAATTGTCGGTTTAGTAAAAGATTTCCAGTCTACCAGCCTGAGAAATCCGATTCTTCCCGTTATCATTATATTAAATCCTTCCCAATGGAAGAGCTACTTTTACTATGCTAAAGTAAATCCGGGGAATGAAGAAAATGCCATCAAAGCGATCCGGAATGCTTATAAAAAACATGCATTCCCCCACGACCAACAACCGAAAATTACAACAGTAAACGATGTACTGAAAGAGTTAAGCCGGTCGGAAGATGCAAGCCTGCAACTATTCTCTTTACTGGCAATACTCTGCACGCTCATATCCATCTTCGGACTTTATTCCATATCCTCGGGTAATATAGCCCAACGACGGAAAGAGGTAGCTGTCCGCAAAGTTATGGGAGCTACCTCACGGACTATTATCAGCATGTTTGTCCGGGAATACCTGTCGATCGCACTCATTGCCAATCTGGTAGCTCTTCCTTTGGCATGGTTGTTCATGCACGGCTGGCTGGAACAATATCCTTACCGGATCAGCATCCATTTATGGATGTACATCACCATTCTGTTATTAACAATTATCCTGATCATATCTACCGTACTTTACCAGACTCTCAAAGCGTCTGAAACGAACCCGGCAGAAGTCATAAAAAGCGAATAAAATCATGCACAACAAAACACGGCACTACTTTAAAGTTACTTTTCGGGAATTAGTCAAATATAAAACCCAGTCGGTTATCAGCATCATCGGACTGGCAATAGGCTTCACCGCTTTTGTCCTGGGCGGATACTGGCTGTGGTGGGAGACCCATTTCGATAACTTCCATCCGGACGGAGACCGGATTTATTGCCTGACTACTACCGGACTGGTGAAAAAAGCGACAGGTGCCGATGCCGATCTGGACCAGTTACATGTCAACGACCTGGCAGAGATAAAGAAGTTAGTGCCGGAGATCGAAAAAGTATGTACTTTCAGCAATCTCTGTTATAGCGTAAAGAAAAACAACAGTACTCTGAGGATATATGGTCTGGTCTGCGATCACTCTTTCTTCGACTTTTTCAGAGCCGATTTCATCGCCGGAACCTATAAAGGGACTTATCCGGACGGTACGGCTGTTATCCTCACCGAGAGTATGGCACAGATGTTTTTCGGAACAACCGACTGTGTCGGTAAAGTGTTCGAGCTGAGTGAGCAAACCCGCCCGGTCGTTGCGGGAGTCATCAAAAACTATCCGGATAATTCAGACCTGCTATTCCAGTTTTTGCTGATCGACGAAGTACAACCCTTACGCCATGTTAAGCGGAACACTACATATGTCCGTTTATTGAAAGGTGCAAATGTCAGTAAGATCAAAGAAAAACTCGCTACATACAAAAGTCATGCGGAAGACCCATGGGGAACAGAAAATATCGACCAGTGGAAGATCAACCTACGAACGCTTCCGGAAGTTCATTTATATTGCCATCCGGAACTGGAAAACAGAATACGCAATATCCATATTCTGGCTTTAGCAGGCTTCATGGCTTTCCTGAGTGCATTAATGAACCTGTTAGTTCTATTTATCGGTCAACAACAACGCAAACAAACGAAAAACAAAACTTATCTATGTATCGGTGCTTCTCCTAAAGATATGCTATTAAAAGGTTGGACCGAGCTATTCCTCCCGATGGCTATTGCTTACCTGTTAGCTTTTTGCCTGATAGAGGTTATCTTTCCTTATTATGAAAGTTATACGGCATGGAATCATTACGGAATTTATGAAGGTGTATCGCGGCACATCGACAAGTCTGCTTTATTCTTCAATGCTATCATATCACTCATAGCAAGCATGTTTATTTTCTGGTTATTGACCCTTCTTCCTATACGGAATATCTTATGCAATATGAAAACAAATCCCATATTCTTTAAGCGAGGATTAATTGTCGGTCAGATATTCATCGGCTCGTTATTTTTCATTACCTCACTTATCCTTTTCCAACAGTTGAATTTTATATTGACCAAGAGCAAGGGATTAAATTATGAAAACGTAATCCAGGTCGATATGGGAGGTGAAAATGCTTATGAACAAGATATTAGAGTATTAATGCCTGAATTGCAAAATCATCCGTATATAACCGATGTTTGCTATACCGCTACGAATGCCAATATATTTACAGAACAAGGGGATTGGTACGGTGCCTACGTTACCCATTTTGCATTCGACCCTACCGATCCGGATCCCAAAAGGGAAGATCGCGTAATGCTTGTCAGCAAAGAGTTCTTTTCATTCTTTGAACTGACTTTAAAACAAGGGAGCTGGATCGATGACAGTAATCCGAATGATTACATTGTCAATGAAACAGGTTTCAAAGATTTAGGATATAACGATTTATTGCAACGGTCAATGTACAATAGAGAAGGCGTTACTAACCGGAAAGTATGCGGAATCATTGAAGATTATATTTATTCCCCTATGCAATATCCGGTCGGGAGAACCTTCTTCCGATTACATACGGACAAAGATGTAACGGACTATATTCCTGCTCAGTATTTCTATATCCGCTACATCCCGGAACATAAAAAAGAAGTATTGGAGCATATCTCAAAAGTAACACAAAAACTAAATACTCATGGAGTAACCAGCCAGAATATGTGTATAAAACTATCCGATCTGGTAGACAAATTCAATCGCCCCGAAAAAGTGATCTTCAGCGTATTCAGTATCATCGCAGTCGTCTGTATCCTGATTTCCACCTTCGGAATCTATTCGCTGGTCAGCTTATCAGCCCAGCAGCGTAAAAAAGAGATCGCCATCCGTAAAGTAAACGGTGCCACCTTCTCTCATATCCTGCAACTGTTCTTCAAGGGATATCTGATATTAGTTATTATCAGCAACTTCTTTGCCCTCCCATTAGGATATATCCTGATGAAACGCTGGCTGGAAACCTATGCCAATCATATCACTCTGACTATATGGCCTTTCATTGCCGTATTTTTCATCACCTGTATGATTGTCCTGTTATCCATCTTCCGCCAGGTAAAAGAAGCAGCACAAGCAAATCCGGCAGAGTCAGTAAAAGCAGAGTAAGTTACACAGACACCGGCACTTCCCAAAAAGAATTAATATTTTAATTCTAGTGAAGGAATTATGCCGGAAATGAAAGAAACTTTCATACTTTCGTATATTCATTTAACCGGAAATATGTATATATTATAATTATCAACATATATGAAGACAAACTTTTTATTCACAATGTTAACCGGACTATTGCTTTTCACAGCCTGTTCGGAAAAGCCAGCCACGACTTATACCATAAACGGTACTATTCCCGATAATTCGCTGGACGGGAAAATGATCTATATCTATAACCGTGACAATAACAATCTCAACATAGACAGTACGGTTGTTACAGGAACCACTTTCACTTTTACCGGCAAGATGGATACAGCCGCTTACTGCCGTATCGATGCCAGCCGTGAATATTATGTCAATTTCATTCTTGAGAACGGAACGATCAATCTCGATCTGAGTAAGCCGGTGTCCCCGTCAGGAAGTCCTTTGAATGATGAGATAGCACGTTTTTTCGCAGCACAGGACAGCATGTCGGACCTGATCGATTCCAAACGGCAGGAATTCATGAAACAAACAGAAGATAAAGAAGAACGTATGAAACTGCAGAAAGACTTTTTCCAAAATGAATGGAAACCGGCTTATCTGGCCATGCTCGACGGATTCTTCAACAGAAACCTGAATAACCCGATCGGAGGAATGGCACTGAACTATATGGATGGCTACCTTTCGACCGATCAGATAAAAGCAAAACTATCCTTATTGAGCGAAGCGGTTCGTAACACACCCAACATGCAGGAAAGACTACAACGCTTCGACGCATTGGAAAAGACCGCCGAGGGTAAACCTTTTACTGACTTCACGATCGAGACGGAAGACGGAAACAAAGTATCTTTATCCGACTATGTCGGCAAAGGGAAATACACGCTGGTCGATTTCTGGGCAAGCTGGTGCGGTCCATGTCGGGCAGAAACACCCGTTTTGGCAGAAGTGTATAACCAATACAAAAATAAAGGACTGGAAGTTTTAGGCGTTGCCGTATGGGATAGCCCTGAAAACACGAAGAAAGCTATAGAAGAGTTGAAAATAACCTGGCCACAGATACTGAACGCCGGTGAAAAGCCGACTAAACTATACGGAATCAACGGCATACCTCATATCATCCTGTTCGGTCCCGACGGCACGATCATAGCACGCGACCTGCGTGGCGACGGACTGAAAGCAAAGGTAAAAGAAGTGATCGAAACAAAATAAACCTAAACACGGTGCAGTATTTCGACTTCCCGCACATTTCAATATATAGATTATGTACGGGAAGTTGATATTTTAGATGAGTAAACAAGTTATTATATTATTTTTGATCTGCCTGAGCAATACGGATTATCTATATGCCCAATGGACAGAAAAGGATTCGGTATGGCTTCAGAAGATTCTCTCAGGCAAAGAGAAACTGGAACTTAATCCCGAAGCATTGAAAGCGATCCAATCAGGCACACTGATCAATACGGAAGAACCGGCTTCCAAGATGATCATGGCGCCGGAACAGTCTCCCGCACAATCCATCCAAAAAGATTTTACCGAGTTCGTCCGTCCCAAAGATAGCGAAGATCATAATCCCAACCGTAAAGTAGCATTGAAAGACCTTCCTCCTTCTGTATTCAGGTTATACGGGATGAATAAGCCATTACCCAGAGTTAGAATGCTAGGTTCTTTCCAGGTTTCATCGAATATCCGTGCCGAAGCCCAAAAGCCATCCGGCATCTCTTTCGATGATCTGTTACAACAGGTATTCATGCCTAGTGCACGCCACAAAAGAAAAAATGCACAACGCTGGCAGACTCAGAAATATTACAATAATTATCCGTAACTACAGTAGTAGAATAATTTTTTATACTTTTGTTACCTTATTAATAAACATAAGGTCGAATTTATAAATACACAATTTAAAGGATAAAATGGAGAAAATCATTTCGTATCCGCTTTCAGCCATCTACTATTTGTTGTTTGGGACTACACTGGCATTCTTTCATGTAGTGCAGTGGATATGCTTCAATCTGTTCGGTTACAAAGCACATAAAAAAAGTGTAGATGTTTTGAGTTTTTTCTTGGTTGCCAATACGTACGTACTGGGAACAAGATACAAAGTGAGCGGATTGGAGAAGCTCCCAATCGACACTCCTCTGATAATTGCCTCGAACCATCAGAGCTTGTACGATATTACCTCCATCTGCTGGTTTATGCGCAAAGTACATCCCAAGTTTATCAGCAAAATCGAACTGGGTAAAGGTATCCCCAGTATTTCATACAACCTTAATCATGGCGGTTCTGTACTTATCGACCGGAAAGATCCGAAACAAGCATTGACAGCTATCCGCGTCATGGCTGAATATATTGAAACCAACAAACGCTCGGCAGTAATTTTCCCGGAAGGGACACGAAGCAAAACAGGAAGGCCGCGCCCTTTTGCCGAAAACGGATTGAAAATTCTCTGTAAGTATGCGCCGTCTGCCTACGTGGTACCGGTCACTATTAACAACGCATGGAAGATGACCAAATGGGGATCTTTCCCTTTAGGACTCCGTAATCGTATCGAACTTATCATCCACGATCCTATTCCTGTGAAAGCCAAACCCTTTGCCGAACTTTTTGCCGAAACCGAACAAACTGTTATCGGCAGCATTAAATTATAATTTTTTTCATCTGCTATGCAGTATTTTAAGATCTCGTCCGTTTTATTATAAAGACCATTAATAATTAATCGGATCAGATGCAGCATTTCATTGAAATATTGCGTCTTTCGATTAAGAAATAAAATAAAAAAATAGCGGACATTTATGACTAAATTACAGATATTGGCACTTTTGCTTGCCTCGATCGCCTTAATATTCTTCACCTCCTGCGAAAGTGAGAGTTTCCAGGAGCCGGATGTATATAAGATAACACCTGATTTGCGTCTCAGGATCAACCAGGGTATGAAATCGACCACTAAATCCGACAGAAAAATATTTAATGAGAAATTCGACCGGTTCATAGAGAAATGTGATGAGTTATCTTATGCAAGTAATCCATATACTTGTATGGAGACACCGGAATATCAGGATTTTAAAGAATTCATGCTTTCTTCCTCTCCCAACGTATCTTATTTGTTGATGGATAAATTCCTGAAAAAAGAAATAGATTTTTTCTCTTATATCATCCATGATATTCTTATGGCTTCACAGCCTGCGATCATGGATCAGATCTCAGAGCAAATGAAATCTGTAGGAACACTGGAAGAAAGTTTTTACCTATATCCACAGCTATGTCTGAATATATGGGTAGATACACTGGATAATCAATAAAATAATATCGTAGCGTCCCTCATGAAGAAAAGAACTGAACATATATGGACAATATTCGTCTGCATCCTGTTATTTACGAACGGGATGGTCAGTTGTGATTCTTCAGATCTGGATAAGTTGCCGGTAAACGATAATCCGGAAGTAACATTTGTCAATGATGAAGTTCCTCAAAGGTTATCTCTTAATAACGCACGTCTGAAGCGGATCGTACCCGGTTCGTTCGATTCCGTTTATTCCGGCAAAATTTATGAGTACAACAACGAAGGACAATTATCCCGGATTTCCGGCTGTATGTATAACGGGACGACAGTGACCGATACAACTGAATATAATATTTATCAATACGACCAGGAAGACCGGTTGATACTTACTTCCAATTTTACAGCAAATAAAAATGTACCGGCAGGATTTATCAACCTGCAGACACAAGTCTACATCTATTCAAAAGAGGGAAAAATGGAAAAGAGTATCACTTATTATCCGGTTATTTCGCAATCTGAATACGATGTCTATAAATACAAGAATAATATGCTGGACCGGAAAGAACATTACGGTACTTCCGGAGCTTTGGAAAGTTATACGACATATACCTATGATAAGGTCGGCAAATTGATTCTGGAACGCTATTATGCGGCCAATAATCAATTGATCAATTATATACAATATTCTTTTACCGACGGACTGAATACCCGGTCGGTCACTTTTTCCTCAACAGGAGAAGCAATCAGAAAAGTTATCAACACATACGATAGCAATTATAACCTTATCCGTTCAGAGTCGAAGGAACTTGTCTCATACAGTTCCCTGGCTGATTTCACGGCACAATATGAATATGAATAACGCTCAATTTCACTATTCATATTGTGCCATTATGTAACATTATTTATTCTGTTCCAGCCACCAGTCGATCATCTTACGCGCCAGACTGAGCTTCCGGGGAAGTTCCGGTAGATTTTCTTTTGTGAAGAAAGCGCCTTCGCTCAGTTCTTCATCCTGCAAACGGATCGTTCCACTGACATAATCGGCAATAAACCCGACCATCAGGTTACTGGGATATGGCCACGGTTGATTTCCAAAATAAGAGATATTGGCGATCTCCAACCCTGTTTCTTCCATTACTTCCCGTTTTACACATTCTTCCAAGGTCTCTCCCGTTTCCAGGAAACCGGCAACCAGCCCATGAAAAGATCCCTTAAAATTCCGGGCATGAACCAGCAATATCGAATCTTCTTTACGGATCAGGACCAATATAGCCGGAGAAACAACCGGATATATCTCATATTTACAGGCAGGGCATTGTTTGGATATAGCAGTCTGCAGAACTGTTCGTGTCCCGCAGGCAGGACAGAAACGGCTGTGCAAGTCCCAATAAATCAATTCGTAAGCCTTACCGGCTATAGTATGCAACGTTCCATCGAGATAATCGTACGATGCCCGTAATCCCATCGGTACGAAACCAGCGGTTTCTTCCAACGGTATTCCGACAGCAGCTGTCCGACAGGGTACATCCCGGAACGAACAGACTTCCAATACATTCTCTACCGGGACAGGAGGATCGATACTACAAGGGATTGTATAGGTTTCACCTTCTTTCTTCAACAGTAACTGGTCGTTGAAAAAAATAAACCAGTACACAGGTGCATTATTTACATTGCTCATCACTTTTTACTTTTGAACGCACAAATATACAGACTAATGCAAGATATAATTCAAAAAAAATAGTTCTATTTAAAATATTCCTCCGTGTCAATCGTCTACAAGAACAGAAGGCATGTCTTACTAAACAGATTTTTAATTATTAAAATGGAAACAGAAAATGTTCGGAAGAAAAAGAAAAGAAGTCATATCTTTACAAGTCTTTGCGTATGAGTGTAGTGGATGCGGATATTGTGCAAAAAGATGCCGTAGAGATGTTTTGAAGATGGTGAATAACGGTAGTTGCAGTTATGCCACAGTGAGCAATCCGGAAAATTGCGTTGGTTGCGGGAACTGTGTAAAAGTATGCCAAACGCACGCCATCGAATTAATAACAGAGTAATAAACAATATAATTTATATCACAATGAGAAATTCAAGAATATTCAGAGGAGGATTCGCTTTCCTGTTCTTTGTTGGCATATTTGCTTTAATGGCACTAGCTGTCATGTTTTTATGGAATCTGCTAGTTCCTTCCGTTATCGGTTGGGCAGCCATCACTTACTGGCAGGCTGCCGGTTTTATGGTACTTACCCGCCTTCTATTCGGTGGCATCGGAAAATTCGGTCAATTCGGACGCCAACCGGAAGGCTTTTTCTTCGGTAATCAGGAAAGGGATGCCCGGTTTAAAGAACGAATGAAGAATATGTCATGGGAAGAACGTCGGGAACATATACGCAAGCACATGGCTGATTTTCGTAACGGTAGATTTGATATGCAGGAACCGACCTCCGGTAATACACCCGAATGAAAGAGATATCTACAAATACATCAGCCAATTCAGAACGGGACATACGGATTGCGGATATCTTCCGGAAATATCAGGCACAACTGAAAGGATTCATAGCCAAACGTGTTTCATCCAAAGAAGATAGTGAAGATATCCTGCAAAACGTATTTTACCAGTTCATGAAAAGTGACCAGGAGGATAACCCGATTGAACAGATCGCCGCCTGGTTATATTCGGTTGCCCGCAACCAGATCATCGACCGAAGCCGGAAGCATCGGGAGGAAGAAATGCCGTATCTTTCCAATAACGAGGATGACGGTACTTTCCTGAAAGAACTTTCCGAGTTAATGCCCGATGAAGACCAATCGCCGGAAATGGATTTCATCCGTTCCACCGTCTGGGAGGAACTGGAAAATGCCCTGCTCGAATTACCGGGTGAGCAAAGGACTGTCTTTGAACTGACAGAACTGGAAGGTATCCCGTTCAAAGAAATAGCGGAATCGACCGGAATACCGGTCAATACGCTGATTTCCAGAAAACGATATGCGATATTGTTCCTCCGGAAAAGGTTATATAGTTTATATGAGGATATTTTATAAACACCCCGTCTCAAAGAGTAATCGTTCCCCCCATTCAAACAACGGTAAGAGCTATACGGATCTATCTTTTTCAAACTATCAAAATGATAATAATATAGCGGGTAAATCGGATTAGTATAGCGGGTAAATGAAAATACCTCCGCGACTAATATTTTTTAACGTATCAGAAATTACACAAAACATTCATTTATATTTACATTTTGATATTTCCAGCTATCAAAACTTATCCAATTCCTTTTCCGTGCGTTTTCGAACCAGATTCGTGCGGATATGCACAAGCGACGAGCACCTCAAAGCCCATATACCCATACATATCAGCTATTTACAAAATTGGCACAGCTTTTGTTCTCTATATAGCAAATTAAAATTCTTATACTCATGATTAAGACAGTAGCATTAGAGAAAATCTTCCGCACAGAAGAAGTGGAAACATGGGCCTTGAACAAGGTGAATATAGAAGTGAAAGAAGGAGAGTTTGTAGCAATTATGGGACCTTCCGGTTGCGGTAAGTCTACACTACTGAACATCCTGGGATTACTGGACAATCCAAGCGCCGGTGAGTATTACCTCAATGGAACGGAAGTGTCTAAATTCACGGAAGCTCAACGTACCAAACTGCGTAAAGGGATCATCGGTTTCGTATTCCAGAGTTTCAACCTGATAGACGAACTGAATGTATATGAAAATATAGAACTGCCCCTGCTTTACATGGGAGTTTCAGCCGCAGAACGCAAGCAGAAAGTGAAAGAGGCAATGGAACGTATGGCGATCGTCCACCGCGAAAAGCATTTTCCGCAGCAATTATCCGGAGGTCAGCAACAACGTGTCGCCATCGCCCGTGCAGTCGTTGCCAATCCGAAACTGATACTTGCCGATGAGCCGACAGGTAACCTGGATAGTAAGAACGGACAGGAAGTGATGAACCTGCTCAACGAATTAAATAAAGAGGGCACGACCATCGTTATGGTAACCCATAGCCAGCACGATGCCGGATATGCCTCACGCATCATCAATCTGTTCGACGGACAGGTAGTGACGGAAACTGTAATCTGATACCCTAAACCAATCATCCATGAAACAGTTATTCTTATCTTTCATTGTTCTTTTTTGCTGTACGATCGTACAGGCAAAAGAACGCGTAATAGAACTACCCGCTTTCGACGCATGGAGTTCCACATCCCTTGAAGTGCAGAAAGTAGTATTGAACGATACGGCAACTATCGTATACATCGACGCTTTCTATCGTCCTCACAATTGGATCAAAATTGCTACGGGTAGTTATCTGCAGGCAGACGGTAAAAAATATGAAATACTGTCGGGAGTCGGTATGGAACTGGATAAAGAAATATGGATGCCTGAATCGGGTACTTACTCTTTCCAGATGATTTTCCCGCCGCTACCGGAAAATACAAAGACAGTCGATTTCTCGGAAGGAGATGTAGAAGGTGGTTTCAGCATCTGGGGAATCCATCTGGATGGCAAACCGGCCTCTTCCTCACTGGCCGGAAAAAAGAATCCGAAAGAAACACCGGTATTGGAAACACCTGAATTAAAAGCCGGTATTGCCACTCTGAAAGGACATATTGCCGGATACCGTCCGGAAATGAAACTGGCAGGTTCTACCTGGACTTTCAATCCGATCACCGGCAATACAGATGAAAATTCGATCAAAGTGGACGCGCAAGGGAATTTCAAACTGGAACTTCCTCTCAATCACATCTCTATTGTAGGTATATCAGCTAATTTCATGCAGACACAGGTTTATCTGAAACCGGGAGAAACGACCACTGTCGAAATCAATTTTCCGGAAATATGCCGGGCACAATCGAAACTGCAAAAAGATAAACCGTCACTCGGTGAAAAATATTACTTTAGCGGCAGTTTGGCCGCATTGAATAATGAGATATGCAACGGACCGCTCCGCGTACTGCCGGTAGGCATCAATTCGCAGGCTGATTATGAACAAATGTTTAAAGATGTGGCTGCGATGAATATCGATCAGTATAAACAATATTGGTTGAACCGCAGGGAAAAGGGAATAAAGGAACTGGATAAATATCCGGAAATCAGCGACGCTTATCGTAAAATCCTGTTAATGAATGCCGATATGGAAACAGCCCAACAGTTAATGGGTACTTATATCCTTGAATATGCCTATCGGCAGATTAACAATATCCCACGGGATTCAGCTGCTACCGGATTTGTACAACCGGAGATCACCGCAGCTTACTACGATTTCATTCCTGAATTTATCCCCAATTCACCGATCGCACTTTATTGTTCGGATTTAACTTATATTATTCGCAGTCTCCAATATGCCAATTTATCAGGTAAACCACTGCCGAAAGATATCAAAGAACTTCCTGACAATACAGCTGACATAGCCAAACTGATGGGAACGAACGAAGGATTCCTGTTCGACCTTATAGCAGCACAAAAGCTGGCTCTCCCGATCCAGGAGTTCCAACCTCTTACCGACGACCAGTTGGCGGAAGCCGATAAGATATCACCGGTAATCAAAAATATCCTGACCGATATGAACAATAGGCTCAAGCTGACAATCGAAGAAAACAAGAAAAAATCGGGCTATGTAGTGGATCGTGTGAATGCGGCTGATATTCCGGCTGAGGAATTATTCAATGCGATCACGACTCCTTACCGTGGAAAAGTTGTCTTTGTCGATTTCTGGGCAACCTGGTGCGGCCCTTGCCGGATGGCAATGAAGCAAACGGAACCGGTGAAAAAGGATTATGAAGGAAAAGACGTCGTATTCCTCTATCTTGCCGCCGAAAATTCACCGAAGGGAGCCTGGGAACAAATGATCCCGGATATCAAAGGCGAACATTACCGTGTTACCGGGGAACAATGGGAATATTGGGGAAAGAAATTCGGTATCCAGGGTGTCCCATCTTATATGGTAGTGGCAAAAGACGGCACACCGGTCCATTTCCAGGTCGGTTTTATGGGAGTGGACAAGATGAAAGAAATGATCGACAAAGAACTGGATAAGTAAAATTTTCAGGATATAGCACTTTATAAAGGCGAAGACACAGCAAAGGTCTTCGCTTTTTTTTGTGATAAAATCAAAAAATCGTAATATTGCATTCATAAACATTACACACTTATTGATAATATGGGATATCTTAAACAACTGGTACTTTTAATTTGTCTGAGCGCTTATTGCAGTGTTTCCGCACAAGAAGCAAAAAGAGCAATGACCTTCGACGAAATGGTTAACTGGAAACGCATCACGGAACAGACAATATCCCGCGACGGGAAATGGGTTGCCTGTAAAATGGAACCTTGGCGGGGAGATGCCAGCCTCTTCGTTTATAATGCCAAAAGAGAGATGACCGCCTCTTTTCTTCCTGCGGGCCATGCCGAGTTTTCTGCCTCTTCCGGCTATCTGCTGGTTACCAAAAAGCCGGAACTCGAAAAAGTAGAAGCACTGAAACTAAAAAAGACGAAAGAAGAAGATATGCCTTCGGACGAACTGGTCATTTTCAATCTCCGGGAGAAAAAGGAGACGATCGACTCGCTGAAATCATACAAACTATCCGAAAGTGCAGACTGGATCGCTTATAGACGGAACAGTAAATCGGATACGGTATTACATGTCCGTGCACTGGACGGAAGTAAAGAGATGTCATTTTCAGATGTAAAAGAATTCGGTTTCGCCAGGAAAAGTAATATTTTATATTATTCGACCGATTCGACATTATGTACCTACAATCCTGACAAGGGTAGTTCTCTGATTTTCGAGGGGAAAGGTATTATCTCAAAAGTAGCATTCAATGAAACAGGAAATAAAATAGCTTTTCTTCATTGCCCGGACAAAGATTCCACAAATACATTATACTCACTTTATCTGGCTGAAAACAACGCACCTGCACGCCCGATCGCAGATAAAAAAGACAACTTTCTCCCTGCCGGTTGGGTAATCAGCGGAAACGGCGACCTGCGTTTTTCTGAAAACTCCGAACGTATTTTCTTCGGAACAGCACCTGCCCCACTACAAAAAGACACTACAAAACTGGACGAAAACCGTCCGGACGTACAGATATGGAAATGGGACGAAGATATTCAATACACCCAGCAGGTATATAACAAACAAAAAGACTTGAAAAAGACGTATACTGCTGTATATAATATCAACAGTAATAAGTCATTCCAGCTCGCAGACAAAAATATCCCGAATCTGCTGACAGCCGATGAAGGAAATGCCCCGATCGCCTTGTTGTCAACCAATTTACCATACGCTACGGAACAAATGTGGGAAGGCAGAAGCCGTTACGACATCTATACGATAAATATGGAAACAGGAGACCGTAAACAGATAAAGGAAGCAGCAAACACCAATATGCGCCTTTCCCCGAAAGGTTCTTATGCCTACTGGTACTGCGTTCAAGACAGTTCCTGGTATACCTATTCCATAGGAAACGGAAAAGAATACCGCCTGACCACTCCTGCGACATTTGCGGCATGGGACGAAGATAACGATGTTCCGGATTTTCCGTCTCCGCACGGCCTTGCCGGATGGACGGCAGACGATCGTAATATCTTACTATATGACCGTTATGATATATGGAAATTCGATCCTATGGCTGAGGTAGCTCCTGTCAACCTCACAATCAACGGACGGAAGGAACAACTTTCTTACCGTCTGATACAATTGGATAAAGAAGATAAATTCATCGATACCAAAAAGTCGCAGTTATTACTGGCTTTCAACGAGAAAACAAAAGGTTCGGGATATTACAATGCATCTCTTTCTACTCCTGCCGTACCCAAGACATTACTGGCCGGAAACTTTATGCTGAAAACTCCGGTCAAAGCTAAAAATGCAGATGCCGTAATTTATACATCAGAAACATTTGAACAATATCCGGACATACGGCTATCCGATCTGAGCTTCAAAAAATCCATCCAACTGACACATGGAGGAGACCAGCAAGATAAATTGAACTGGGGTACGGCAGAACTTGTGTCCTGGATTTCTCTGGATGGTGTTCCTCTGGAAGGGGTAGTCTATAAACCGGCAGATTTCGACCCGGCAAAGAAATACCCGGTCATCGTTAATTTCTACGAACGTAATTCGGAAACACTCTACGCTTACCATATGCCGGAACCTCATCGTTCCACCATCGATTATCATTTCTATACCAGCAACGGATATATTATCTTTAATCCGGATGTACGCTACGTTGACGGTTATCCCGGAGAAAGTTGCTTCAACTGTGTAATGCCGGGAATCACATCATTGATCGCCAAAGGGTATGTAAATGAGAAAGGAATCGGCGCACAGGGACATAGCTGGGGAGGATACCAGGTTGCCTATCTGGCCACCCGCACCAATTTATTTGCAGCCATCGAATCCGGTGCGCCGGTAGTGAATATGTTCAGTGCATACGGAGGAATACGTTGGGGATCCGGATTGAACCGTTCTTTCCAATATGAGCACGGACAGAGCCGTATCGGCGGCACCTTATGGGATTCTCCGCTGCAATATATGGAGAACTCACCATTATTCACCATGGATAAAGTGGAGACGCCTATCCTGATCATGCACAACGATAACGACGGTCATGTGCCCTGGTATCAGGGAATCGAATATTTTGTAGCTCTTAAACGCCTGCAGAAGCCGGTTTGGTTACTTAATTACACCGGTGAGATCCATTGGCCGATGCGATTGGCAAACCGTATCGATTTTCAAAAGCGTATGTACCAGTTCTTCCAGCATTACCTGAATAACCAGCCGATGCCTCAATGGATGAGCGAAGGTATTCCGGCTGTCGATCAGGAGTTCAAATTAGGATACTAAATAATACAAGTTTTTGTATATAACCCGATACATATCATGAGAAATGACTTTTTGCTGTTCATTATTATACTATCCTTCTCTGCCTGTACAGGCAGAGAAACAAACTATTGGTTAGAGCAAGCAGAAAGTCATCTGAACAATAAACCGGACAGCACATTGATATTATTGCGCAAAATCAACAATTCCGACAAACTCGCGAACTATCCTAAGGCAAAATATAATCTGTATCACACAGTCGCTGAAATACAGAAAGGAACCAGGATCCGGACAGATTCTCTGATATCGGAGGCGATCGATATATTCATCGCCAACAATGATTCTGTCAATACCTCTAAAGCATGTTTTTGGGCTGGACTCATCAATATGAATGCGGATAATTATGTACGCGCCGATTCTTTCTTTGTCCGCGGCATCCCATTTGCTCCCGATGCTACACTGCGCACCAGGCTATACGAATATAGCGGTATTTCTCTTCTGAGTAATGGGAAACCGGAGCAGGCATTGCAGCAGCACTTACAATCCTTACAAGACACGGCTTTCATTTCAATACCAGGGAAAGCAGCTGTCTTAGCAGACATAGGACAGGCTTACCGGTATACCGGACAACCGGACAGCGCAATCATTTACTACCAGAAAGCGATCCTAAAATCCGTAGAGGCCGGTTCGACAGAACAGACAGCCTTTTTCTACGAAAAAATAAGTGATATAGAAAAAGAAAAAGGAGATATAGAAAGTGCCACTACCGCCCTGAAGTCCGCCATAGATTTTGGTTACAGACGTACAAGCTATCCGTACCATATGCTCGCACAGGCACAAATATATATAGCTGCCGGAGAAATTGACTCAGCCGGGATATATCTGAAAAATGCGATACAGAGCACCAACCCTTACATCGCCACCCGGGCCTATCAGCTGCAAGCCCATTTATATGAGCAGGGAAATAAAGCCGAACAGATATACTATGCCTGGAGAAATTACAGGCAAAGCTTCAATAATATCTCCGGTGAAGTTCATTCTGAAATAATGAAACAAAGGTATCAGGAGGAATTATTGAAAAACGAGAACAATGAACTGAAACTCAAAAAGAAACAACAGGACATTTACCTCCTGTCCTTATGTCTGGCACTGATCACGGCTTGCACCATCTGGTATATTATTTACAGCCGTTTACGCAAAAAGAAAATAATCAGTGAACAACAACTCAAGGAACAGGAATTGAAAAACCAGGTAGCCCAGCTTGAAAAAGAACGGGAATTGATATCTCTGCGAGAAAGGGCCACGGCTTTACGCGAACAACTGTTCCGCCGTCTCTCCGCTTCCCAGAAAATCCCTTCTCTGACCGGTAGAACCAAAGAGAGTACGGAAGAGAGTAAATCGAAATTGACAACAGAAGAAATAGAAGAACTGATCCAAACCGTCAATGAAATATGGTCGGGATTTGCCGAACGCCTGAAAGAAACTTATCCGCTACTCAGAACGAAGGATATTGCTTTCTGTTGCTTACTGAAAAGCGGTATCAGTACAAAAGACCTGGCATCCATCTATTATATCACTCCCTCCGCCATCAGCCAGAAAAAAGCACGAATGAAACGGGAAAAATTCGGAATGGAAGACGAGAACCTGACACTGGATGAGATTTTGAATACATTTTAATGACATGAAACAGAAAATGTCAACGCTTTTTATCTACGATAAAATAGTAAACAATTACACTTCAGCAATATACAACGAACGTTTGTTTTAAAAATGTCAATTCACTTTCTCCTCTTTTATCAATATTAAAGGATATATTTGCTTCCAACATCATTCAAAGCAACATTATTATGGAGAAGTTTGGAAATCTTATTATCGGTTCACTCTGCTTGTTATTGGCCGGATCCTGTCAAAACAGCAATAACATGTCATTCAGTAACGGACTGGAAAATTCACCAGTTGTCGGAACCTTTGTACAAGTCGGGGACGATCAGGTCCTTGCATGCGATCAGAAGCTATTAACAGATTCCATACGTTTGCCGCTCAGTTTCCTAACAGAAGAAGCAGAGATCATTCATCTGGACAATCGGGATGAAGCATTGGTAAGCGACAGCCGTTTACTTGCTTCCGATAATTATATACTTATCTGGAATAACAAACAAAACCCATTCAAACTCTTCGACCGGAAAGGTAAATTCCTTACTACGATCGGAGCCTATGGCCAAGGTCCCAATGAATACCTGAATGTATATGATGCCAGTCTGGATGAAAAGAACAACCGCATTTATATCTTACCCTGGCAAAGCGCCCAAATATTGGTCTATGACCTGGAAGGTAACCCGTTACCTCCTATTCCCCTTTGCCTGAGAGTACCCAAAGGGACATTTCAGGTGAATCCCCAGGATTCTACTGTCGCTGTAGTCTTACTACCCTTTCAAGGGATACCGGCTATAGCCTGGACACAGGATTTCCAGGGGAATAGAATTAACTTTATAGAACCCGGACATCTCCAGACTCCACAGGATTTCAGCAATGAAGTAATCACTAATAATAATATAGCAGGTACTTTTGATGTAAATATCCTTTGTATTATGCCTACACGTGTAGACAGTCTTTACCATTATGATTTCCGGAACAACCGTCTACGTCCCTGCTTCACATTGAACTTCTATGAAGATCCTATACCCTGGCACGGCTACGTCGAACTTCCCAATCATTTCATGGGTGATGCATCTTACCCGGTGAGAGAATCGGCCAATACTTTCACTTCTTCGCCTCCCGCCTATTATATTGTGGATAAAAAAACCGGAAAAGGGGCATTCTTCCGTTTGTATAACGACTTTCTAGGAGGGTCTGAAATCGGAGGAGCACTCTATTCTTTCTGTAATGGCTATTTTTACAAAAACATGGAACCGGCAAATCTGAAAAACATGTTGGAAGAAACACTAAAATCCGACGGATTATCAGAAGAAAAAAGACAGGAACTGACAACATTGGCACAATCGCTCCATGAGAACGATAATAATATCGTCATATTAGCGAAATTAAAACATTGATATAAATGAAAGATATATCATACAGCCTGTTTTTTGCTTTCCTGATCCTTCTATCCGGTTGTTAGCAAAAGGGTGAAGATAAAAACTATTCACCTACAGAAGAGATTTCGCGTCAGCCGACCAGGCCTCAATATACAGCCAGGTATGACCGGACAAAACCTGTAGAGATGATAGATGTCGAATCAGCCATCTCGACATCCTCTGACGTGCGATTAAGCGAGGTCGCTTCAACTATCGAGTACTTTCAGGTGGGAGATGATAAATATCCGGTCACCGATGTGGTTGCCGTTGACGGAGGTTTCATTGCCCTGAACCAACCGAAACTGTATCTTTACAGGCAAGGACAAAAACGGAAACGTGTAGGACTGAAAACAAAATACGGCGATTGGAAAATGGCTATTTTCTCAAACCATAAGCTCTATTATGACAAAGCAACAACAAAGCTGTACGCGCAGTTAAAAAAACTGGATCCGGAAACAGGATATTCAACCAAGTTCATTGCTGAATTACCTCCTTTGGATAGCGTCTTAGCCCGGAAACATTACCTGTATCCGGATTCGGTACCGAACCGCTATCCTCTGAAAGACTGGGCAGAGATATTCACTCCGGAGATATATGCCCGACGGTTCAGTTATCCAGGGACCGGATTCGATTATGGGATGACCACCTTCAATCTGAAAAATGATACCCTTTGTAACTTCTATGCCGGAATCGATTCTTTCGGAATAATCAAGGATGATAACTTTTACAATTTTGTACTTTACAGTACATCCTATTTATATGACAACAAAGTGACGTTTACCGCTACTTATTGCGATACGGTCTACCGTCTGTCAGATCATCAGACCATTACCCCCGTCTATAATATCCACCTGGGCAAATACAGGGCATCGGCCCTCTATATTTTCCATCGTGGAGATAAACGAAACAAAGCATGGGTGGATGATCTGAAAGAAAATCCGAAAGGTGTATTCCTGAAAGTCCATCGGGAAGGAAAAAGTAGCAAATCCGGCTGGTTGGATAATAAAAACAAAGAAAACCGGGATTTCCCTTCTGAAGACTATCTGATGGTTTATCTGAAGAACAAATGTCAGACCAAAGCATTGCCTCTGAAAGCCACAGGAATGACAAACGACCTGGATGGTGGCTTGCCTTTCTGGCCTGATGGACAAACAGACGAATATATGTACATGATCCGCCCGGCAAAAGACCTGAAACAACGAATCAAGCTGACCGGTTCCCCTAAACAGGAATCATTAAAGAAGTTCCTCAGTGATCTGCCGGACAATCAGAACGTCATGATCGTAATTAAATAATTTCACAAAAGCTGTATTAGGGTACGCTAACGACACAGAAAGCGTTCCCTAATACAGCTTTTACTTATATCTTATTTTTTAAGCCGTGCTATCATCAAATAATTATTATCATTTTCGCTTATCGAATGTTGCAGGTCCGTCAGTTTTTTCTTCATCTCACCGGAAAGAGCCTCTTTTTTCAACAAATTTTCGATATCGCTTAATAAATTCCCCGGTTCAAGGTTACGAACAAAATACCCGTTAAAAAAAGTCGAACTAGGCCAATCGATCTCCTGATCACCAAAATAATCGTTATACATCTTAAAATAAGCACCTTTGCAAGTGCTCTTGTCGACTATATAGTGAACCATTTCTCCTGGCGTCGCAACTGTTCCGGATTCAAACTGTTGAACGACGGGGGGACCTGAATATTGTCCGGTAAAATGATCCGGCCACTCATTATAACCGTGCCAGGGAATAGGATCGGTGGCAACATGCTTGAATGTGAAGGTTGGATATATCCGGTTATTTTCGATGTCATACCGATATAATGAATCAGGACGGGTCGGTTCGATGCACAAAATACCGAAATCAAATACACCGGGAATATTGAAATTACACATCACCTCATTATTGAATGTCCACGGAACTTCCAGATGTCCGGGAGCAACCTCTGCCAGATGCTTGCCCGACAGGTCCTGTGTCCAGACAACAGCCGGCGTATTCGGGAACGGCAATACAGCTACAGTAACTGTCCCCCTATCCGGATCGACTTTGAAATTTGCTTTAGGACAACGAATGCCCAACGGTACCGGATCCAATGCATTTCCCTGCAGATCATAGACCAATAGTTGGTTTGTCTGCCAGGGCATCAGATAAACACGATTGTTTTTTTCATCGATCTGGGCATCGTACACAGATTTATACTCACCGGGCCCCTGTCCTACAGATCCTATATCCGTCAAATAATTACCTTCCCGATCGAAAAGTTTAAATGCCGTAGGCGGATATCCGCTATGTATCAAAATATAATTATCAGAAAGACTGACTCCGCACTGGGTAACCAATGCCGTATCCCGCCCATCCAGTTTGATAATTTCCAGATCTTCAGCAAAGAAACTGAGAGGAAGCCGGATCGTATCTGCCAGAAGTTTTTGGTCGCATGATAAAACCTTATCGTCACCCACTTGAACATATTCGGCCACAACCGGACAATCTTTCAAAAGGTTTTTACGCCCGCTGTCACGTTTATTTCCTGTAATACAAGAAACAGTTGTCAAAACGATCAACAACCCACCCAAAAGTTTCGAACTTGCATTCATATTGATTTGGTATTTAGATTAGTATATACAAATAAAGCAATTAAATTGCTGAAAAGCAATAATATTACTATTTTTTCGTAAATAAACGATAAAACCGTACCGAATAAGTACAATTAAACAAATTATCCTTATTTTTGATGCAATCTATTAAAACAACGCATATCATGAAAACGCTTTCTGCTCTGATCGCTATCTGTACCGTATGTCTCAGTATCCTGGGCAGCTGTAAAGGAAAAGAAGAAAAGAATATCCGTCCGGTCACTCCGCCCAAATACGAAGGGAAGGTGGATTATACGGCAACTCCAATCTCCATCGACCTGGAAAAGACGATCGAGGGCGACAAAGAGCCATTGAAACTCAGCCAGATCGCATCAGAAATAGAGTATCATATTGTCGGAGATGCAAATTATACAGTTACACAGGCCATAGCCATACCGGATAGTAACGCTTTTCTGACATTCAACAATCCGCGGCTCTATTACCGGAAAATAGGGAAACCGAGTAAACGTTACGGATTCAAAGCACTGGCCTACAAATGGAACAATGAAATGAACGGGCACAACCTGTTCTATGACAAAAAGACTACCCGCATGTATTGTGCCTTGAGTGGTAAAGATCAAAATAACAGGGGAACCGACGATCCTTATTATCCGCAGATCGCCGAACTCCCACCGTTGGATACTATGCTGACAATCAACAGATATGTTTTTCCGGAAATAATAGAAAAAAAATACCCGATCAACCTGCAAAACGATAAACTTCTGGGATTCTCTTCTTCCGGATATATGCTAAGTCATTATGAAGACTCAACAGGTATTCCGAATAGTTTGCTGACCTTTAATCTGGAAGGAGAAACTCTCTGCAAGTTCATGCTGAAAGAACAATCGGCACTCTCCAGGAAAGAGACGGACAATATCCCGTTCTTCCAGACCTCCTGGTGGAATGAAGCACAGGATCAAATGACATTTATGATCCCCTTCTGCGATACGGTATATCAGTTACGCGATCCGCAAACGGTCGTTCCGCTCTACAATATCCATTTCGGGAAATCCGGAGTTCTTTCCGATTATGAAGAAGGACAGGAAGTGAAAGACGGAAAAATGTGGTTACGTACATTATATGAAAATCCCAAGGGATTATTTATGGGCATATACCAGAAAAAGGGGCCAAAACTTGTAAGCTGGCTGGGATACGAATATGAATATAAACCGACACTGAGTTACCAGGCCGTTTATCTAAAAGAGGAAGGTAAAACATTTGTACTTCCACGCCGAGAGCAAGGCTTCATCAACGACCTGGACGGCGGACTTACCTTTTGGCCGGACGGACAAACGGACAATTATCTTTATATGATCCGTACCCTGACGGAAATGCGCATGAATGTAAAACGAACGGGCTCTCCGGCACAACAGAAACTGCTGGAGTTACTCGATAATACCCGGATAAAGGAAAATCAATATGTGATGATCGTAGTCAAGTAATAAAAGAACTATCTGATCAATAGGAAAGATCATATTTCTTCATTTTATTATAAAGCGTCTGCCTGCTTATATTCAGTTGCTGTGCGCAAAGAGTCAGATTTCCTTTTTTATCGGCAAGCACTTCACTGATAAACTGCTTCTCCATCTCCTCCAAAGTCACCGGATGAGATGCCGGGGCAGAGGGATCTTCCAGATAAAAATCACTGCTGTCCAGCGACGGTGAATTTGAAAGAAGCACGGCACGTTCTATCGTTTGCTGTAAGAGGGTTAGATCGCCGCTAAGTATTATATCCGATAATTTACGCAATGCATCAGGGGTAATACAGGGAAAAGGTTTTCCATATGCCGTCGCATATTTCCGGAGAAGGGAGTTGACCAGCAAAGTAACGACAGAATCTGTTTCTTCCGAAAGAAATTCGGATTCCTTCCGAAAGGAATTTTGTTTTCTCCCGGAACGAGCATTCCAGGCAGCTATAACAGTAGACAATAATTTATCATTATCCCAGGGCTTCACTATAAAGTCCGCCGCCCCTCTTTTCAGTGAAGCCACAGCCAGTTCGATATCTCCAAAAGCCGTGATGAGCACCACTTCCGGCGGATTCGGACGTTCACGGATACGGTCCAGCCAGAAAAGTCCTTCTCCTCCACTCTGCTTTCCGGTCCCGAAATTCATATCCAACAGAACGACATCCACATCGTCTTCCCGGAGCAAGGCGGGTAGCAAAGTCGGCACCGAAGCACAGACCACCGTCTTAAACTCACGTGAAAGGATCGTCCGCAATGTTTTAAGCACCGCCTCATTATCGTCGACAACTATAATCTTCCCGTTTCTCATAACAGAAGCAAAGATAAAAGGATAATCCCAAACTTTATACCGACTCCACGCGAAATATATTACTGTCCAATTATTAGACGTTTCTCCGTGGCTTCGGGATTATTTCCATCTATTTTTTGTCTTGCAAGCGAAAAGGGAATAGTTTTACGGGAAATATTTTACCACATGAAAACAGTCGCATTAAAACTTGTATTCCGTAGCTGGTGGCGAAACAAGACATTCTCTATAATCTCTATCGTCAGCCTGGCGATCGGTATTGCCTGCACCAACCTGCTAACCGTCTTTACTATTCACGAATATGGCATAGAAAACGAAAATCCCAATAAGGAACGTATCTGGATGCTTAATCAGGATTCGCCGATGGAGTCCGGAAAGAAAATATGGTATGCCGACGGTTCCATCCCATCTATGCTAAAAGAGAATTATTCGGAAGTGAAAAGTATCCTCCGAATATCCAATCCAACGGTCAAATATATCTCTATCGATAATATTAAACATGCTCCTATCTGTTTAATGGTCACAGATTCCTCTTTGACCGACTTTTTTCCTTATAAGGTACTGAGTGGAAATTTAAAAGAGGCATTGACACAACCTGATAAGTTGGCTCTTACGGAACCAACAGCCCGAAAACTTTTCGGAAACGCCAATCCGATTGGTAAAATTATCCATTTTGCTCCCTCAGACAAATCCTATCAGGTCGCCGCCATTATTGCCGACCGGGAACAGTCTTTCTTACATCTGGAGGCAGTAACCGGAATAACCGACTCCTTTTTCGGTGGTCCTTGTTTATTACTTATGAACCAGGAGATCAACCGGAGAACGTTTGAAGCCCAATTAAAAAAAGATAAAATCCCCACTTTGCAAGGCGATGTCGGAAGTTACTGCCTGACCTCTTTACAGGAAAGCTACTTCCAGACAACAGTACAACGAACAGAACCCTTCTTCAATCGCCGGCAGCCGACATTGCTCTATGTGGGACTTATCTCAGCCCTTCTCATTCTGTTGGTTGCCTGCTTCAACTATATCAACCTCAACTTCTCGCGTCTGCTTCAACAAATGCGGATGATCCACACACAAAAACTGATGGGTGCCAACCGACAGGAAATCAACCGGCAGCTTTTCCTGGATACGTTCCTGACGGTCATCATTGCCTTCTCTTGTTCTTTACTGATTACACATGACTTGCTGCCTGCATTCAACTCGATAGTAAACAGTCGGTTACACACCTCTTTCTTCTTCAACTGGCAAACATTGCCTGTTATCTGTGGCTTCATTCTACTGTTGTCTGTCGTGCCGGCGGCTTATATGGGACGGAAAATATCCGGATTATCCGGTTCCGGCTATCGTGAATTCTTTACCGGGAACAAGAAAAGAAAGATTGTGACTTCTTTATCCATAGCACAATATGTCATCTCTATCGGACTGATCATCGCAACACTGACGGTAAACAACCAACTCCATTTCATTCGCCAAGGAGGCGATAATTATAAGAATCTTATCGAGATGGGAGACTGGGAGGAGGATGGGTCATATATACGTCCTTTTGTACGCGAACTGAAAAAGTATCCGGAAATAGCACATGTATCTATCGCCGGTGGTTCCGTTCTGAACAGCTGGATAAAACAGGTGGTCCTCACCGACGAAGACGGTAAGGAAAAATACACCTCGCAAATCGATTATTTCGGCGAATCCGATTTTCTGGATGCGTTGCAACTGAAAGTGCGCAGAGGACTTCCCCCCGACAAGGCGATAGAGAAATATGAACGTCCGGCCTACGTCAACGAAAAATTTGTAGAACTCCTGATCACTAAAGGAGAAGACCCTATAGGCAAACCTTTAAATTTAATGGATAAAGATCTCAGCAAAGGGCAAAACGAAACGACCTCCACCATTGCCGGGATTGTCGATAATCTATATACCAACACGCTTGAAAAGGAGGTGAACCCAATCACTATCCAGATCAACAACAGTCCGGATAATGCCTTCAATTATATCTATATACGTCTTAATGGCGATCAGGGAAAGGCACTTGCCACTATCCGGGAAGTATGGGACAAGGTAAATCCGGGCCAATATTTCACTTATCGGGATGTGTATAAGACTTTTCTCCAACGGAACGAGAAAACAACTGAACTTTCCAGGCTCTTGTTGATGTATTCCGTTATCAGTATTTTTCTGACCTGCTTCGGCCTGTTCGGAATGGCCCTCTATGCTACCGAACAGCGTACGAAAGAAATCGGTGTACGAAAAGTAAACGGAGCAACAACTCCACAGATCATGTTGCTACTCAACCGCCAGTTTATCACCTGGATAGGGATTGCTTTCATCATCGCCATCCCTATCACCTGGTTACTGCTGAACCGCTGGCTGGAAAACTTTGTCTACCGTACGGATATAAGTATCGGCATCTATCTGATAAGCGGGCTTTTTGTCCTGTTCATCACATTGCTTACCGTCAGCTGGCACAGTTACAAAGCAGCCTCTGCCAATCCGGTAAAAGTATTAAGAAGTGAATAACCTATTATGAATTACAAAATGAAAGCAATCGCATTCAAACTCGTCCTGCGAAGCTGGTGGCGGAACAAGACATTTTCAATCATATCGATCATCAGCCTGGCAATCGGCATTGCCTGCACGAACTTGCTGGCTATTTTTGTTATCCATGAGTATAACCTGGAGGCGGACAATCCTCACCGGGAGACCATTTATATGATGGACCAGGATTCGCCGATCCAACCGGGTGAAAGGGTTTGTTTCACTGCCGGTGGCATTGCGGCCGAAATTAAAGAGAAATACCCGGAGATTATAGATCATGTATGCCTCAATAATATCGGAATGGATTACATAAAAGTAAACAATACCCGTTTCGACCCCATCATAATAATGACAACAGAAGCCTCGTTTCCCCATTTCTTCCCTTATAAAGTATTGTATGGAGATTTGAACGAAGTGCTGACACAACCGAATAAGATCGCCCTATCAGAAAAATGCGCTCAAAAGTATTTCGGCAAAGAGAATCCGATCGGCCAAACGATCATAACCGGTGAAAACAATGTAACGACCCGTGTACTGGAAGATGGTACGATTGAAGAGGGAAAGAATGAAACCACCTATCAGATTGCCGCTGTGCTGAAATCGCGTGAACAATCTTATATCGACTTCGATGCCGTAATCGGAAATGACGGGCCAATCCCCGGAGGATTATGTTTGTTTATGACCAACCACCCGATCGATACGAAAAAGTTTGCCGAACAAATCCATAAAGACGGCATACAAACTTTTGTTCCCGACGGAAAATACCGTATGTACACTCTACAAGAGAGTTATTTCAAGAAATACACACAGGAAAGTTACTTCTTCATGAACAGTCGTCAAAAGACATTACTTTACGTCGGGCTGATCTCCGCCATTCTTATCCTGCTGATCGCCTGTTTCAATTATATCAACCTCAACTTCTCCCGCCTGTTGCAACAAGTGAGGATGATCCATACGGAAAAACTGATGGGGGCAACAAAAACCGATATAAACCATCAGCTATTTATCGATACATTCCTGACCGTCATTGTAGCCTTCCTGTTATCTTTGCTGATAACACACGATCTGATCCCGATATTCAATTCGATCACTTCCGGAAAGATAGAGACTTCTTTTTTCTTTAACAGACAGGCATTACCGGTTATCACACTGTTCATACTCCTGTTATCAATCATCCCTTCTGTTTATATCAGCCGGAAAATATCCAAACTATCGGCCTCCGGCTACCGCGAGTTTTTCACCGGGAACAAGAAAAGAAGGATCGTAACGGCTCTTTCGATCGCCCAATATACAGTCTCTATCGGACTGATCATCGCAACACTTACAGTAAACAGCCAACTTCATTTTATACAAAACAGAGCGGAAGGATATCACGGATTAATCGAGGTGGGTAATTGGGGAGCAGACAATTCCTACTTACCGGCTTTTGCACGTGAAATAAGAAAAATACCCGGCGTAGAAAATGTAACACTTACAGGTGGTCCTTTACTAAACATGGGGATAACTCCCGTGGATATCAAAAACCAGGATGGAAGTGAAAGCCATTATATGAAAGCGCAATACATGGGAGGACGTGATTTCTTGAGAACATTAAAAATCGACATCATACAGGGAGTTGAACCGGATAAGGCACTCGAACAATTCCAGAATCCGGCCTATATCACCCGGAAATATGCTGATCTACTGATTCCGCCGGGAGAAAATCCGGTCGGTCAGCAACTGAGTAAATACGACAAAGACAGCAAAGAATATGAAAAGGACAGCAACAACCCAAAAGTGGTCGTTGCAGGTATTGCCGAGAACATGTTTGCCAATTCACTTGAAGAAGATGTTTTCCCCAGTATCATTTACATTGGCCAGGATGATGATAAACGATATGCTTTTGCAGAAATCAAAGTGGGCAAAGAACGTCAGCAAACAATCGCTGCCGTTAAAGAAGTATGGGAAAGGATGAATCCGGGTAAATATTTCACTTACCAGGATGTCTATAAGGAGTTTATGCAGCGTAATAGCAGGACCACCGAGCTAGCCGAATTAATGATCATGTACTCGCTGATCAGTATCTTCCTGACTTGTTTCGGCCTGTTCGGAATGGCTCTATACGCAACGGAACAACGCACGAAAGAAATAGGTATACGAAAAGTAAATGGAGCCAGCACTCTAAAGATCATGTTGTTGTTAAACAAACAATTCGTCGGCTGGATCGGAATAGCTTTCGTTATAGCTGTTCCCATTACCTGGCTTTTTCTGAACCAATGGCTGGAAAATTTTGTATATCATACCGACATATCGGTCTTTCATTTTCTATTGAGTGGTATTTTCGTGCTGTTCATCACCTTGTTGACTATCAGCTGGCACAGTTACAAAGCTGCATCCGGCAACCCGGTTGAAGTATTAAGAAGTGAATAACAACTAAGCCCCAAATCTACTTACTTTAAGGACAAAAGCTATAGCTTCTAAACCCGAAAGCTATAGCCTTTGTATTATGCCATCCCGGTGACGTTTCATTACCACTGGGGGCGCATTCCAATATCATCCCGGTGATATACCAGACAGGCACTATATGTTTTCAAATGTTAACAGTGACAAACACAAGGTCAAAAGTAGGGACTTTTTTACCTAGGTTGTAAGCCGTTTTTGTCATAACACACTAATAATCAGCCATGACAAACTTTTTGCTATCCCCTATAAAACAAAGAAAATATAATTTGTCACCGGCTTCCTATCCATTCACCTTTTTATAATCAGCCAGGAAGGTTGCCAGTCCGCTATCGGTAAGCGGGTGTTTCAACAAACCTTTTATTGCAGACAGCGGACAAGTCGCTACATCGGCTCCGGCTTCAATGCACTGGATAATATGCTGTGTACTGCGAATGGAAGCGGCAAGCACTTCGGTCTCATACCCATAATAAGTATACATCTCTACGATTTTTCTTACCAATTCAATCCCGTCGCTCGAAATATCATCCAAACGTCCTACAAATGGTGAAACGTAGGTGGCTCCTGCTTTTGCAGCCAAAAGAGCCTGACCACGCGAAAAGACCAGCGTACAATTAGTACGGATTCCCTCATCGGAAAAATGTTTGATCGCTTTGATCCCAGCTTCTATACAAGGGACTTTCACCACGATATGCGGATTCAGGGCAGCCAGTTCCTCCCCTTCTTTTATCATTCCCTCATAATCGGTCGATATCACCTCAGCACTTACATCCCCATCCACGATCTCGCAGATCTTCAAATAATGTGCCCGCTGATTTTCTACTCCTTTTATCCCCTCTTTAGCCATCAGGGACGGATTGGTCGTAACACCATCTAATACCCCTAAATCATTCGCTTCCCGAATCTGATCCAGGTTCGCCGTGTCGATAAAAAATTTCATTGCTTTATGTATTTTAATGTCTCTATTAAAATAACATATTCACCTACAGATAGTTTATTTTCAGGTAAGTTATTCACGACATTTGTGAATGTTAAAAATAAACAACGACTAAGAAGTATACAATACAGTAACGTAAATCTACAATATGATTAGTATTCTATTTAAAATACAGTAACTTATGGATAAAAAAAAGAGAAGGATTTAAAAACAAAATATCTTAGTCCTATAAGAACTATTGCACCTGCAAATGCAAATATAATCTATTTTTGAAACAATAAGTTAAATTCAGGAAATTATTCTATAACATTTTTACCGCTCTGTTAATTATTCTATAAAGTATAAGGCTCTCTTTATTTCCTATAAAATCGACTATCTCACGAGTTGGTTAATAATCAGAAGTATACAAATAAAAAATTGCATTAGTTCTTATAGGACTATTATGCAAACCAAGAAGTATTGATATTTCCACTGAGAATTAATACTACAAAATAGAGATGATCGATAATACTATAATTAATACTTGCTTACTAGATATTAAGAACTGGTTATGTTAATAACAGACGGACAAGCATTCGAAAAATTATTCCGGGAACATTACTTGCTATTATGCAATTACGCAGGTAAATACATTATAGATAGCCAAGTGAGGGAAGATATCGTTCAGGTGTTTTTCATCTCTATTTGGGAGAAAAAACACCTGAACGTAACCCAAGAAACTTTTTTACCATATGCTTACCGTTCAATAAAAAACAGTTGTATCAATTACTACAAATCGGAAATCATTAAAGATAATTCCATAACTACTCTCACAGAGGAATGGAATAGCCAACTCAATGAAGAAGAAGACTTTATCTATCAACAAGAAGTACAACAAGCCTTACATAAACTTCCCGAAAAGTGTCGTAAAGTATTCTTGCTCAAATGTATCTCTGAACTAAAGTATAAAGAAATCGCAGAGATTTGCGACATCTCCACAAATACGGTAAAATACCACTTGGGAGAAGCATTTCGTATCATGCGGAATGAATTAAAAGATTTACAATGGACATGGACACTCCTTTTCTATTGCCTAATCTAACAATTCCAACGAATGAGCATAAGCACAGGATTATCATCCAGCTTTAATCTTTTGGCTACTTTTTTCAATTCACCATTCAGGTTGCCTTCCTCCAGCGCAGTCACCAGATCTTCGGCCGACAGCAGTAGGTAAACGCTGTTTTTAGGAGCACGGACAAAATCAAATTCTCCGATCTTTTGAGTTGCAAAATCATTGTTATTAAATTGGTATAGGAAAGTCTCTCCTGTTCTGCGATCATAGATCATGTGTGGATTTGAATTTGTGTATGCTGTGCCATCTACCAGCTCATAGGCTGACTTCAATTTGGAAACAAACAGATATGGATCTGTTACCGACTCCAATAACAGATACTGTTTTTGCCCTTCCTTCGTAGTATATGAAGGGGTACGTACCAAGATCGGTTCAAACCGTCCTTCCTCTTTCAAAGCGAAAACAGTATCGGAAGATAGGTGGCTCAGATAAAAATCATTTCCACATTTTACGATCGTACGGCGCGTATAATCTCCCAAGATCATCATAGAACCGCCTATCAACAGATGGGTGTTGGCTTTCAGTCGTTGAATGTAACCATTCAAGGTATCCTGCCTGCCGCTCTCTTTATCGATAAATAGATAGGGGGCACAAGCAGGCAAATCCAAGTCACTGGGAGAGCCTTCTCCTATAAAATTACGTGCGGCAAGCAAATAATCGGAATTGTAGTGGTTTATTTCACCCAACCATCCGTTCTCCCATTCTTCTTGGCTAAAAGTAATATCACGCACCGCTTCTCCTTCCAATGTATAAACATGTATTTTGGGAATTTGCAACTCCTTGATAAAGATATAACCACTCTGCCAGTCCACATCCACCTCATCTATCCGGTTGTAATTGCCGGGCGCATTGCCTTTGTTATTGATACACCGCAATGCTTTCCCGTTACTGTCAAACAGCCAGATACGGTCATCCCCAGTCACCATTATTCCTTTATCAGATATCGAAGAAACCTTTACTTTATTACTCAATAATACGTTATCGTTCGTTTCAAGTGGAATATATTGTATATCTGACACATCTTGCAAGGTTATCTCTTTGGTTGGGTATTCCGCCTCCAAATCTATCACCGGAAGTATACTTTCCTGCATTTTCCTCTCCTGGGATCCACAACTCGCAAGTAATCCCATAAAAAAGAAGAGCGATATAACTCCTGTTTTTTCCATCTTCAGCATAACAATAGTCCGTTAAAAATTTGAATATATTACTGTTGTGTCATCAATCAAGCAAAAACAAAGCCCCGCTTCCTCCTTGCAAATCCACCCGAAAATACGTAATATATTCTTCTTTTCCAACGACCTCCAATGATTCTTTCTTGCCAGTCTCCGGATTGATCCACCAACAACCGGTAGCCCCTGCTTCAGTCAGGTCAATACCTAACCGGACACTTTGCGTCAAGGCTGTCGCCTTTTCCTCCATCTTCGAAGCATACCCGTTGGTTATCATGAAAAACTTCTTTTCGTCTTCCTTGAAAAAAGCCGGATCACCTTGCTCTTCCTTCGGGATGACCTCAAAGAAACCGACATACAGGTCGGCACCCTCCTCCGGTTCCGAAACAATTCTTCCCACCACGTTTTTCAAGAATGAAGCAGACGGATTTAGTGCGGACATCTGCCCCGGTTTGCCTTCCGCATATTTGGTAGTTCCTGACACATGACGCACGTCGGTCGTTTTCAACCGCACCAGGTAATCACCGATATATTGGCTCCCCCGGTTACACTGGTTCACCCAATCCATATATTTAGTGGGTTGTCCGGGCATCCCGTTTTCCAACAACAAAGACCAAGTTGTCGGTTCAGTCTGTCCGCCATAACCATTTCCCTGTAAGAAACGGAACCAGTTCAGCCACTTCCCGCCAAACGTCCAGGTCATGTAATAATACAGACGTAATTGCGACTCAGTCAGTTTATAGGTCCCTTCATTGACATACCCTTGCGAATATTGCCCGAATGCCATATAATTTTTCTTGTCACCCTTCCATCCACCTAACGCCAAATCGCGATAGTCATACAGATGGGCCGCCATATCTTTCGCACCAATATAATTATCTTTATCCCAAGTATGAAAATAATACCAATCGTAGGTCAACAAATCGGGCTTGGCAAGCTGGATATAGGTAAGCATATCCGTCCGTGTCCATTGACCGGCATACTGGTTATTATGTATCAAAGCATCCGGATACAAACGGCGTGCCACGTCATACCACTTTTTCAATAACTTCGCCACCTCATACGAATACTCTTCCTCATCCCCGAAACAGATCGTTGTCAGGTTATCCAGATACTTTAAGTGGTCTTCCGAAAGGAATCCGTTTTTCTCCTCATAATCCGTCGGCTCTTTCTTCAGCTGGTCGGCATGGGGCGCTTTGGCTATTGCCCACTGGCTATCGGGAAACTCCTTGAAATAAGAAGGATTGATCAATGGCGGTCCATAAAATGTCGGACCGGTAAATCCAGTCAGCTTCCAATCCGGGATCGACAAGTTATAAGCCGGTTGTCCGGACTTCCCACCCAATTCATAATTATCGGTAGCCACCCAACACTGCAACTGCAACCCATGTTTGATCAGCATACGGTTTGCCCGGTATGCTTCAGGTTCAACCACCTCTATTTCCGGTTCATCCGTTCCCGGTTCCTCTTTGTCCAGACCATTATCATCCGAACAAGACAGCAAAAATAATGCGACCAATAACATCCAATGTTTCTTCATGATAAATTATTTATAATGTTTTGTTTAAATATTTTTCCAACAACTTTTCCACCTCTTCGGATTGCGGATCCAAAGCCAGGATTTTACCCGCCGGATCGATCAACAAACGCCTGCCGGCACTCAACACGCCATATTTTGTCCAAACTCCGACCTGATCATTCAAATCAAACAGATTGATCCAAGGGTATCCATCTTTCTCAATCGCCCTTCGCATGGCCTCCGTATCATTCACCTCCCGAGCCACGCCTACGACCGTGAATCCCCGATTTTTATACCTTTCATATACGGGTTTCATATCTTTGGAATAGGAACGGCAGGGGCCGCACCAGGAAGCCCACAAGTCTAACAGTGCATACTTTCCTTTTATCAAATCCGACAAGCGATACTGATTCCCATTTAAATCAGGAGCGACAAAATCAATAAAAGAAGCTCCTTCCTTCACATCCAAACTGCCCAACATATCTTTTATCTCTTTCTGATAAGGATGATCGGTATATTTCTCCTTATACACCGTTTCATAAATTTCTTTTAAAACCAGTATGTTCGGATCTGACGGGAAAGATAAAAACGGTCCTATATTCTTCGATAACAACCATTTATAAAGGCAGAATCCGGTAAATGTCGGATGCGTACGGACATACTCAAACAACCGTTCCCTTTCCGGCTTCTGGCTGAAAAAAATCTCCCCTTCCAACTGCTTGGCTGCTTCCGACAACTCCTTATATTCTCCCGAGAGGTAGTACAATCGATCTGCTTTCATTTGTTTGCGTTTGGCAAACAATTTTACCGCTATGGAACTATCAGCAACCAATTGCAGCTCCTTGTTAAAAGATAAATCCGTACGGATTTGTGAAATCAGTTCTTCCTCATCCCGCGACAATTCTATAAATAGTTTCCCTTTCTCTGAAATAAACTCAACACATCGGCGACGGTTACCCTCATCAAATTTACCGTACAATTGATACAACCGATTGACACTGTCGCGAAATGTATATTCGAATTTTCCTCCGACAACCGGTATCGATACCACCGGAACGGCCTCCTCCCTTTTCTCCGCTTCTATCAATACCAAGCTACTACACTCCGGCCACCCTTTCACTTCTCCTGCCAGCATACACTCAAAAGGCTCTGCTTGTTTCGAATGCTCTGAACAAGCAACCAAACCACCCCAAAATAGAACTAACAAAACATAAACAGCCTTATCCTTCATCTTCTTATTTCAATTTAAATAATGAATCAACAAAAAAGGATTATCCTCTTCATCTACCGAATCAAATTTTTTCCGCAATCGTTTAATCTGCTCCGGATACTTTAATTCAAAGTCGTTAAAAGCAACAAACAACAATACTCTTTTTCATTTCAACCATATCATTTGGGATAATTAAATATATAAGCAACACTCTGCGTTACTGTCAACCGAACAGACGTACACCTGTCGACCGAACAGAAGCGCCTCTGTCAATCAAACAGGTGTATATCTGTCGATCGAACAAATTATTCGATTTCCGGACGGTCGCTGCCTCCACCATTACCTATACGTAAAGGATGCTCATACTCAATTACACGCGGAGCTTTCAACAATGTATTACTATTGGAATACTGTGTGACAATACGAAGCGTATATGTTCCTTCTGTCAATTCTACCGGTACACGGGCAATCACTGTCTTCGGATCGTTCTGCGTCAAACGGCGGGTTACTGCTGTTTCCACTTTTTCCGAACTAATAAAGAAAATACCTACCCCTTCGGCCTCTCCGGCAACACGAATTTTTTCGCCGACAATCAAGATGTCATCGCCCGGAGTAATCGAGCCATCGGTCAGTCCGGTAGCCGTATCAGTTACTAAGCCAATACGCGCGGTGCTGTCTTTCACTCCCAACACTTCCAAACCAACCACCGAAAGAGCTTTTCGCAACTCGGCTGAAGGACTCATGCTGACTGAAATCTTATGTTTCTCGGGATTAAACTTTTCGGTAGAACTATTCCATACCCCCGTTACACTCGGTGTATATTGGGTAACCCCAGTCAATACACTGGTACCGTTTTGCAACATTTCGCGGATAATGCGGTCATGCTGATTGATAATGGATAATAAAGTATCATACTTTATTTCCGATCCTTCCTCTACAATCCGTTTCGCGATGTCCTCGTTGCGTGATGTTTTCCCTACGGTGGATACTTCTGCCGTGTAATCGTTCTCTACGTCTTGGGTTAGCAGGTTCAAATTCAACCATACCTTCCAGAATTTTGTGAATGCACTCATGATATTATAATTTAAGACACAGCAACGGCGCTGTGCCGGGGGTTAACTAATTAAACCACCAACAAACCTTCGTGTTAATTGATAAGTATTTTTCGAGTTTTAATATTCTTTTCATCCAGATATAACCTCAACACATATACGCCTTTAGGGACATTATCGAAGTTTAAGATTCCGGCTTTGGGTTCAACCACGCCTTTTCGCATCAAAGAGCCTCTTGCCTGGTCGTACAACTCATACTTTACCGGAACGGAAGGCATTGTTTCTTGATCGACATTCAGCATAAAATTATTGGAAGAAGTCCGAGATACTTGGACTTCGTTGGTCTGAGGTATATTTGATATGTTTACATTATTTCTTAAAGCAAGAATCCATACCTGCGATTGAACATTGGCTTGAATGTATTCATAAGAAGAGGTTTTCTCTTTGGTTGTATATACCACTTTGGAAGTTCCTTGCCCTGACACGATCTTCAATCCATTAGACACAAGCCAAGTTATTGATACGTCTTCTCGTGGAAGATTTAATACTTCAACCGTTTCTTCCCTTCCATAGATCAAATTTGTACTCGTACTTGTCAGGTAGGGATCGGATATTTCAAAAGTTTGTGTAATAACTGCTGAACCACTAACTCGAACATGGATCGTATTCGTTCCTGACTTTAAGAAATGACCTTTGACTTTATTTGTTAATGGTTCTTCTTGCATAAAATGAAAATCACCTGTCCATGCTGACATTGAGACTGTGGGACAATAATACCCGGGACCTTTTTTATTTATCAATTTTAGATCACAAAAATCCAATGAGCTAATGCTTGAAGGGTCTGTAATTCCACAAAACACAGTAATTTTCAAATCTTTTTCATAACCTTCATACCAAAGTTGTGCATTAACTGTCTGTGCCATAAAGAATAGGCAATAGGATAAGAAAGGAAGTATAAATTTTATGTTTTTCATGTTCGTGAGTTTTTTAAGTTGAATTTATTAGATTTAATAGGAGTGTATCAAAACTCCACAAAAGGAATTTTGATACACTGTCTTAAAAGGTATTTACCAACCCGAAGTCTGTTCAATATTCGGATTTGAGTTCAATTCATCTTGTGGAATAGGCCATGCATCGTATTTCGGGAATGTACATGTTCTATTTTCCAAAGTAACATAAATACCAGAATTCGGATTATAAGCACCTAATGCCGGACCACTCATGGTTTCGTTTCCGATGCCCCAACGACGGATATCCCAATAACGTTTATTTTCCATCAAGAATTCCACACGACGTTCGCGACGATACAGTTCACGTACTTTTTCTTGTGTATTATAAACCTTCGTGTCCATATTCGGCATTCCGGCACGGTTACGAATCATGTTGATGTATTTTGCTACATCCGGATTCTGCCAATCGCCGGTTTCAACCAAACATTCTACATAATCCAACAAAACTTCTGCATAACGATAATACACAAAGTCAAGGTTACCAGTACCATTATTTGCATGGTCTTCCTCACTCAAATATTTTTTCGGAATGAATCCGGTACGACAAGCACCAACTACACCCGGATTATCAGGACTTCCTTCTTTGAATGGTTCATACGCCCAACCTTCGACGGAAGTATCATCGCCCGGGACAATGACAGAAGCATACAAACGCGGGTCACGCGGTTTATAAAGCGGATCTTGTTCAAACTTTGTACGTTCGGCAGCAGGCAGATCTTTCAATGTTACCCCTTCTGCTGTTTCATATTCATCAATTAACGATTTCAAGAGACCGGCAGCACCTTGCCCAGACAAACTCTGTGGAGCATGACGGAACCAAGCTTCGGAGCAACCGCTACCTTTAAATATGATTCGTTCTTTATTTTGCTTACCCAAGTACAGGAACATATCGCGGTAATTCTTTCCCGGATCGTCATCTTCTGCCGTACTATAATAAAGTTCATATTCATTTTCGGGGCTATTGATAAATGCCTTACAAGCTTCTTTCGCAACATCATACTTCTTGAATTGCAAATTCACATCAATCTTCAACATCAAAGCGTATGAACGGCACATTCTAGTACGACGACCTTCATCGTATGACCAAGGGAAGACTTTAGGGTCTGTTATGCTGAGAACTTCATCCAAGTCTTTATTAATGAATTCCAAAACTTCATCCACGCTATTCCTTGACCTGTAAATTTCATCCCCGTTCAACGATTTGTCTACAATTGGAATACCATCGTGATATCCGTAATACATCAACAAACGCATGTGATGCCAAGCTCTCCATACTTTAGCTTCGGCTTTCATACGTCCACGCTCATTCTCGTCCAAGAAATAAGCTTTATCCACATTTTCCAAGAAACGGTTACAACGACGAATGCGCAAATAAAACTCAGACCAAAGATCTTTGAAATAACCTCCGGAGGTAGCTGTTGCCGTACCGTTTCCCACTTGGGAGATAATCCCCATAAAGTTTCCTGCCCAATGCATATTATCAGTCATGGCTTCCATGTGTACCAAGTCCAAATAAGGTGCATCATAATAGTGGGTTCCACCAGGCCATAAACCACATTGCCCCAACGCACTGCTACATTCGTTTTGTGTCCGCCAGAAATCATCATCCGTGATTCCGGTAGGGTGGTCGTTTGTCAAAAAGTCTTCACAACCACACAATATAAAAGAAGAGGCAAACAATGCCAACATCTTTTTATTTAAAACATTATTTAATTTCATAACGTATATTCCTGTTTTTAGAAGTTCAAATTAAGACCAAAAGAATACGTTTTTACCATCGGGTAAGAACTCATCTGTCCCTTTCCTTCCGGGTCGATCAAATCGTCCTCAGCAAAAGTGAACGGGTTTTGAGCATTGACATATACACGGATACTCTGGATACCCATCTTTTTCAAAGCCATCTGATCGAATGTATATCCTAACTGGATATATTTGATACGGCAATAGCTTGAATTGAAACGCCAGAAATCAGACTGGTGGTGGTTGTTACCGTAGGAAGCATTCGGAGCCAAACGCGGATAACGTGCGCCGGTGTTGGTCGGTGTCCAATAATCCATTTGGGCTGTGATCGGTGTCAGACCATCCCCTGTAATATCCAATCCGTATGAGTACGGTGCTGTATAATACGATTCTGAACCGCTTACGCCTTGGAACAAGGTTTCAAAACTCCACTTCTTCCAATTCAACGAAATGTTGGCAAAATAATTCAACGTCGGTTGATCATCGCCGCGTATTACACGGTCATCAGAATTTATAGAACCATCCTTATTGGTATCAATATAATGGATATCACCTGGTTGCTGCCCGTCAAAGATAACTACCCCTTCTTTCGGAATCCATTTACCGTTGGCATCTTTTGTAAAATCACTTTCCTGCAACAAACCGTCTGACGGATATGTATAATAACTGTTCAAAGCATATCCTTCTTTATCGATACGGGTTTCGTTATCATACGGTCCACCGAACAACTCTTCAATCTCATTTTCATTATGGCTCAAACCACCGTGGATGTTAAATGAGAAATCTTTCGTCAATTGCTTTCCGTAATTTACATCCAACTCCCAACCACGGTTTCTCAGTTCCCCGGAGTTTAATAGAACTCTCTTGTCATTACCCAAAAATGTACCACCAATAAAAGAAGTAGGCGGTGCAAGAATCAAATCGGTAGTCAACTTGTTATAATAGTCGAACGTGATGTCCAAATCTTTAAACAAAGTCATATCGAAACCAACATCCAACATACGGACTGTTTCCCAAGTCAAGTTAGGGTTACCAAATACCGTTTCGTTACCATTACCGGCATCAATCAAGTTCTGATATTTATACAAACCCACGTTTTCATTACCCAACAAACCGTATGATCCCCTGATCTTCATGTGGTTGACAAACGACATATTCTTCATGAAGTTTTCCTCCGTCACGTTCCAACCGGCACCAACAGAGGGGAACACACCGTATTTATGTCCTTTTCCGAAGCGGGAAGATCCATCGCGACGAATCGTACCTTCCAACAGATAGCGGTCGTTGAATGTATAGTTGGCTTTAGCAAACAAAGAAACCATTGACCATTGATCCCAGTCACCGCTGTTGGTCTGCTCTTGGTTGTAACCTCCCAATACGAATAAACGATGCTTGTCCTTTTCTAACGTATATTCAGCCGTACCACCTATGTAGTAATACGAGCTACGGTCTTTAGAAGCATTATTGATAGCCCCCCATGTCTGCAAGAACACATCCGTTTCATAATCGAAGAAGTTATACGAACGACGTTTCTCATTAGTTGCCGAACTACTGATACGGTATGAATACTGTCCGCGTACAATCAACTTCGGAATAATTTCCCAGCGAGGAGCGATGTTGATACTTACGTTATCCTCCAAAGCCTTAAATTCACCACCCCGTTCAATCATGGCAGCCGGGTTACGCTGCTCCGGTCGGTTACCATAAAAGACAATATCTTTACCCTCTTTCATCGGATAAACCGACATGACATTAGACGGCGTACGATAAATGAACTCCAGAATCTTACTGGCATGTTCATCACCACGATACATCGGTTCATAACGATTTGAACGATACGCATTAAAGTCCATGTTAACAGACAGGTTATCCAACAAGTTGACCGACGTATTGGCACGGATATTCAAACGGTCGGACTTTGCTTTTTCTATCAAACCCTGGTTTTTCAGATAATTCACATTCAATGCGAAACGGGCCAAGTTACCACCACCGGATACACCTACTGAGTGATTCTGAATGAAACCGTTCTTAAACATATAATCCGCCCAGTCCGTATTCGGATATTTGATTGGATCCGTACCGTTGCGTGTCGCATCAATAGCTTCTTGCGAATAAGTCGGATCACCACCGATATTCTGCTGTGCCATATTGGTCATTTCCATAAAAGTGGCACCATCTACAAATTCAGGCAAATAGGTTGCTTTCTGCACACCGACATAGCCATTGTAGCTCACATTTACCTTACCCGGCATACCTCGTTTGGTCTTTACAACAATTACACCATTGGCAGCACGAGCACCATACATGGCTGCAGCGGCGGCATCCTTCAAGACGGTCATACTTTCAATGGTATTCGGGTCTAATTGATTCATATCCATCGGAATACCATCCACCAACACTAACGGGTCGTTGTTCGTTTTAATAGAAGAAATACCACGAATCTTTATCACGGCATTATCCGCACCCGGAAGCCCGGTACTTTGCGATACGTTCAAACCGGTGATACCTCCCTGTAAAGATTGAGAAATAGAAGTAATGGGCTTCGTTGTCAGATTAGCCGCTACGTTCAATGTAGATACGGCGGAAACGGAGTTCAAACGTTTTTCTTCTGACATACCAGTTACGATTACTTCATCCAATTCCTCAGAGTCAGCTGCCATAGCGACAGACAAGTTACTGATTTGACGGGATACAACGTATTCGTAATCTTTAAAACCGATGTACTTGAATACCAACACATCTCCTTTCTTTGCTTTGATACTGAAATAACCGTTTCCGTCAGTAATTGTACCAAGGGTTGTCCCCTTAATCACCACATTTACACCAGGTAATGACATTGGTGGTTCTACATTTTCCATAACCTGCCCCTGGATGGTCCATTCACGATCATCGGCAACTTTGTTTGTTATGGTTGATTCTGCTTTACTAACCTTGGCTATTGCAATGTAATCATCTATCTGCTTAAATGTGTATCCATCTCCAAGTACTACACGCAATGCTTCTCGTATATCCGTCGTTTTAATATTAACGGTTACTTGTTTTTCTACTATGACATCATTGCTGTACGCAATTTTAATGCCAGCTTGCTTTGATATTGCATCCAACACCTGTTCAAGGGATGCATTGTTATAAGTAAGTGTCAAACTATAGTTTTGTTCAAACACTGACTCCGAGGCATATAAATTCGATGCTCCACCGCTAAGGGCCCCACACAACGAAATTACAAAAATAGACCTCTTTAAGAGTTTTTGGGTATTAGATAAAAGACCTATACCTGTTTTTTCCATAAATTTGTGATTTACAAGTTAGAAATTATTATACTATTGTTTTTAATTTGTTGCCTAGAGGTAGTATGTGTCAGATACTACCTCTTTCGTGTTTTTCATAATTGTTTTATTTCATTCTCCTCCTTTCTCTAAACATTCAACCTTTATTATATTGCTTTCTTGCACAAGTTTTACATTCGAAGTAAAACTTATTATCTCCAATACATTTTTTAAGTTGTCTTCTCGGTTAATTACAATTGAAAAACGCCTATTCTTCAACTCTTCCTGCAGGTAAGTTATCTCAAAATCATACCATCGCTGCAACTTGGATAAAATATCTTCAAGCCTCGCATCCTTAAAAATATACTTACCTTCAGTCCATGCTGTATATAATTCCGTATTAACAACTCGTATACTTGTAGTTTGTTTTTCTTTATCATATGAGAATTGTTCCGATGGAGAAATCCGAAAGACAGAACTGTTATCCATCTGCACTTGTACGGAACCGCTTACCAAAGTGACATTTTGTTGTTTATCGACCGCATAACCAGATACATTAAACGATGTACCCAATACTTTTATCTTCATTTGATTATTTTCTACAATAAAAGGTTTGGATGCATCTTTTGCAACATCAAAAAAGGCCTCTCCCCTCAATATCACTTCACGAGTATTACCTGTAAAATTGGTCGGATAAATTAATTCCGATTCGGAATTTAACCACACATGGGTTCCATCGGAGAGTTTCAATTCGTAAGTTTTGCCTTTAGGTATCACTAAACGATTCTTCCTATCTGTCTTTATATTTTGTTCTTCCTTCTCTTGAGGGACATAAGAAAGAACTTTCGCTTTTTTGTGAATAATTGTATGTTCGTTTTCTATTGAAAAAGTATCCTTATCCAAAGAGATTGTTTCTCCATTGTCCAATAGAAGAATTGGTTCTTTCAGTTGTTCCAAATTCACCTGGCTGGAAAGAGAATGTAATTGCTGTTTATATAGATAGAACATTCCAGCCGTTAACAAAAGAGTCAACATAGCTGCATACGAAATCCATTTTCTGAATATAAAAGATTTTCTTTTATCTATTGTTTGGCCTTTAACAAACTTCCACGCCTGCTCTACATCATAATATGAAGAGACTTTCTTTGAAGACGAAGATGAAGAAAGCTGGTAAAGTCGCTCGATTTGGCTATATTCCCGCCTATTTTCTTCAGACTCATTCAACCATGCAGAAAGTTGTTCGTGTTCTTCCTGAGTTTCTTCGCCTGCCAGGACTGTCAATATGATTTTATATATCTTATCAGATTCCATTTCTATTCTTTTTTCATATTACAATCAAAAGAATAAAAATGGGTAGGGTAAAAATAAACTTTTTGAAAATAAAATTAAATGCAAATGTCTGTACGATCAGCAATAATCTATAAATAAAGCATTTAGAAAACAAATAATCAATCTATTTAAAACAAAAAAAGAGATGACTCAAATAATCGCCATCTCTTCCCATTTATATATTCCTATATCATTTCTTCACCGCCAGCTTACTCAACAACCTGATCTCTTTCAGATCAGAATAGTCATACTGATAAATACCGTCTTCAGCCATCATCATCAAGACATTCCCGTGTGGAATCACATCATATCCTTCCATGCCGGAATAATGAGCCAGCCGGTTGGCCATCAATGTTTGCGGATCTGATGCGTTATAAATCTTCAGGCCGTCGTCACAAAGGAAAAGAGTCCCGTTATCGATACCCAGTCCTTTAGGCTTTGTCATGGTATAAGCTACGATTGGTTGCGGACTTTTTACATCACTGACATCTAAAATGATCAGTTCGTTAAAGTTTTGCCCGCAATTATTACCGGAATGGACAGTCACATAAGCAATATCATCTTCCACAACTACCGGATCACAACCGTACACATGAACCATTGCCGACTGATACTCCGGCTTTACCGGGTCTTTTACCGAATAGATCAGCATACCGGTAGGCGTTCCCATGAACATATATTCCTTATAACTGAAAATCGTTTCGACATTCCATCCGACAGGAATAGTTTCAGTTGCAACAACCGGCTCGTCACCGGAAAGATCGAAAATATCCATCTGATTATTCAAAACGACATACAGATAATCCTTATAAAGACCAAAGCGGGACATAGAACCATTCACTCCCGTGGAAGAACCACCGCTACTGTTACCGGAATTTGTCGCCATATCATTATAGTAGATTTCATCTTTATAATACTCATAGGTTTCCGTTACTTCTTCCTGTGTCCAGCCTATAACGATACCTTTGGCTTTTCCTGCTTCGGAAAAAACTTCGGAATCTATTATACCATCCTCAATCGGAGGGAAACTCTGTGGAAAAACATTTTCCAACCGACTCTTCAACACCGGTAAAGCCGGATTAGTGATATCGAACCACACCAGGTCGACATACGAATCCGCATATAACAGATTGTTACGGATAGCCAAATCGGCATTTCCCATCAATTCTATAAAACCGACCAAAGCTGGTGACGAAGGATTTCTGTTATCGATAATATGGATTCCTTTTCCGGGTTCTGACATATACAGATAACCTTCATAGAAACAAATCTTTCCCTGCTGCGTAATTTCTTCCGGCAACGCATTCACCTTCACAGAAGAACGGAATGCATTGGCTGACATATACACAGGTTTATTCACCGTATAGGTAACTGTCTCTTTTACCTTCATATCATCATTACATCCGCAAAACAAACAGATCAACGACAGACAGAACAGACTCATTAGTTTTTTCATCTTCAATAAATTTAGTGGATTAATATGCTAACTCTCTTAATTAAAAATCAAAACGGATACCGGCCCCCAATCCGACGAGTACAGAGTGTTCCGTACGGATGCTTACCGGTTGGTTATTATCAAAATAATGTGAAATACGCGGTTCGAAATAAATATTCCAATCCTTGTAAAAACGATAGGAAACACCGGCAGACGCATTCAATGACCATTGCAAGCCGTTTATCCCCCCCTTGTCTACCAGAGTCTTCACATCTGTCTGCCAATACCGGGTTTCTGTCTGTTTGGCTCTTAATCCTTTTTCAACCATAAAACCACCGGACAAATAGATTTTCCACCGAGAGTTTTGCCAAAGGGACACTACCAGATTTACCGGAATACCCAAATAATGAAGCTCTAACCGCGATTTGTAGTGAATGTTATCCCACTTATCCAGATTCGATGCCAGATAGGTATAGACCAATCCGGTTTCCAACCCGATATAACGATTGAAATCTCTACGCACAGTCAGGCCGAAAGACAAAGGCAAGGCTGCATCTACACTCGTATATTCATCGGATGACAAAACAGTTGAATTTCCGAAAAAGGGAGGTTTAACCGGAGGCGGAATCGTCCCGGGATAACTTGGATTAAAATGGTCATTGGGTGCCTCTACGGCATAATCGTATCCTAACCCTAATGACACATGACCACCTGTTCCGAATCCCGCATTTACAGACCACTTTCTTTCTGCCTTTCTATTCTTGCCAGCTGAAGAATACGTCTGTTTTTTTGACTCATAACTATACAGGTCAGGTGAAGATACCTTCTTCCCTTCATCGGCTAACTGAACAGTTTCATCCTGTATCTCTACACTATCGGCTATTTCCGGTATTTCTTTTTCAGCAATCAGAACAGTGAAAGATTCGTCAGAAACAACAGCAGCAATCAGTTTTTCCTTTGGAACAGGTTGTCCCATAAATGAAGTTGTTTCCTCTCGAACATCTTCCGGACTCTCCTTATATACATTCTCTCTATTATCATCAGTAACAGCCACCGGTAATTCTTGACTTCCGTCGGGTATCTCTCCTGTCCGAAAAGGTGCAAATAAAAATAATAATGCAATGACAGCTGCAGCCACAGAACTTCCGGCCCACCACAGCCATTTCTGTCCGCGGGGTCTCATACGAGGCTCGATCCTTTCCCAGCAAAGATCATCGACGGGTAACCGGTGGTTCTCCAGTTTCCGTTTCATGAATTCGCTGAAATCATCCAATTGTTCTCTATGATCCGTATCACTGCGCATTTTCATGCTTGATTAATGATTGAACACTTTTTTGTAACACCTTCCGCGCCCGAACAAACTGTGTTCGCGAGGTTACTTCACTGATATGTAGCATTTCTGCTATCTCACTATGAGAATATCCCTCTATCGCATAGAGGTTGAATACCGTCCGGTAGCCATTCGGCAAACGGGCAATACAGGCATGCAGATCATCGGCAGATAAACGTTCTAATGCCGATACATCCACTTCATCCGCCAATTCCCCGCAATCATCAAAATTAACGCTTAACCGGATCGCATCGTTTTTTCTCAGATATTCAAGAGCTGTAGTAACAAATACCCTGCGAACCCAACCGGGAAACGCACCGCTCCCCGTATAACTTCCTATTTTCGTGAATATCTTGATAAATCCATCCTGCAACAAATCACGAGCAGTTTCCCTGTTATTTACATACCGCATACACACACTCATCATAGCAGGAGCATACAGCTCGTATATCTCTTTACGAGCCCATGACTCCCCACGTTTGCATCCGGCAATTAACAGCTGTTCGTCCATAGGTAATATTACTCTCTATCTGTATGATGAAAAAGGTCCTTTCAATGTTGCAGGCTAATAGAGAAAATTGAAAATATTTTTTTTATTTGTAAAAGAAATGGTCTATCTGATAACAGATATAAGACAAATATATGTTATTTAAGTAAAAACAAGAAGAATAAATAGCTTATTTTAAGCAAATAATCTATCTTAGCGTCAATAAAATGATGTTGTGTATGAAGCGGGGATATTTTATAATAATAGCACTATTGGCGTGTGTATCATATAGTCATGCGCAGTCTGTATTTGATTTTGTTCTGAATCGTGAAGGGAAACTTACGGCCGTACCCAAGTTCAAAGCGCTTGATTTCAATATACCGGAGTTATCTTACAAAACGTATACCCCATCCAAACTAACCGAGTTTGAAAAGAAACTCAGAGAGTTTACCCCAGACTTTCCTCAAATCCATGACGAACGGCCGATGGATATGCAGGTTCTGTCACAAGCTTATCGTCCGTTTTTTAATGTATTTACGCCGATGATACGTCGCATATCTCCTATGGCACTCGATTTTCAGGAATTCGATTTTACTCCGATCAGTGAAACAACCGGTTTGCTGACTGTCGGAGAACAGTTCACCTGGCCCGGTGTAGGCGGACTTACAAGGGTAAGTTCATCCCTCGTATGGCAACAGGATCGATGGACACTTACAGGAGGAGCTTTTGCAGGACGGTATTTTACCCCATTCAATTATAGCCCCGATTTCATGGGAGGGGTCAATGCTTCTGTCAGCTTTGAAGCCTCCGATTGGCTGACATTGAGAGGCTGGGGACAATATGCGTTTTATCAGAAAGGAGAACGTACAAATCCGCATATGCTGTTGAACCCATATTATAATCACACCAGTGTAGGAGGTGCCTTTGAAGTTAAAGTAGCAGAAGGGTTCCGCGTTGGTGTAGGGATCAACTACGAGTATAATCCCTGGAACAGACGGATGGATCGCCAGTTCTTAGTCTATCCGGCATTCAACAACAAGAATATAAGGATCGGTTTCAACTAAATAACTGGCAAATATGCCGATGGCATGTTATTCATTATAAATCATTTTTTTAGTCATTCCGCCGTCAACAACAATATTTTGTCCGTTGATGAAGTCATTTTCGGGAGCAGCAAGGAAAAGACAGGCATTGGCAATGTCCGAAGGCTGCCCCACGCGTCCCGAAGGATGCTGTTTATGATCTGAACGTTTCAATAGTTGATAGTTCTCATTCTGTATCCAGCCGGGGCTGATACAGTTTACAGTAATATTATAATCGCTGAAAGAAAGTGCAAGTGCATGTGTCAATGATACAATACCTCCTTTGGAAGCGGCATATCCCTCCGACCCGGGTTCACTCTGCAGATAACGGCTGGAAGCAATATTGATGATCCGTCCGTAACGTTGTTTTCCTTCTTCATTGTTCCGATGAATAGCCAATGCCCTTGAAGTTATAAACACCGGACGAAGGTTTGTTGAAAGGATCTTGTCGAACTGTTCAATACTTGTATCAACCAGTGGCGTAAATTCACTGATACCCACATTATTAACAATCACATCCACATCTCCCCACATGTTGATAAGTTTGTTGAAAACTTTTTGAAGAGCTTCCGGATCACTGGCATCAGTCTGAAAAAACTGGACAAAAGTAGGCAATAAATCGCAAAGACGCAAAGCTGCCTTCTCATCTGTATCACAAAAAGCGACGCGCGCTCCCACATTGCAAAATGCGGTTACAATGGCAGCACCAATACCCTTAGCACCACCGGTAACAAATACTCTCTTACCGTCCATATTCTGTTTTGTGTCTGATTATCTGTTGCAAAGATAACAAAAGACTCTTGTAAAACATCTGTAACATTAACTAAATAAAAACTTTGACTATATTTGCGTACAGAAATATAAAAAGTATGATTGGAACCGCATTGTTTAAAGAAGTATCGCCATTATCTTCAAAAGACTGCTTCATCGTAATAGAGCGCCTTAAATCAACATTCAATTTTCCCATTCATGTACACCCTGAATATGAGTTGAATTTTATTGAACATGCAAAAGGAGCCCAACGTATAGTCGGCGATTCCGTTGAAACGATCGGAGACGATGAACTGGTTTTAGTAACGAATCCGACTTTGGAACATGCCTGGGTTAACCATGAATGCAAATCACAGGCTATCCATGAGGTAACCATACAATTTCACCGTTCATCTTTCCCTGAAGAACTACTGGAAAGAAACCAGTTTCAAAGTATAAAAACACTTTTCGAACGTGCACAGAAAGGGGTTGCCTTCGGCGTACAGGCAATAGAGAAAGTCCGTCCGTTGCTAAAAACGATCACCTGCGAGACAGATGGCTTCTATTCGGTCATGAAACTGATGATGATTTTACATGAACTGTCTCTCTCCGAAGATTTCCGGGAACTGGCCAGCCACTCTTTCATCCGTCAGGAAAGAACCCATGAAGAAGATTTACGTATAAGGAAAGTCATAGATTATCTGAATGCAAATTACAATAAACAGGTACGCCTCTCAGATGTTGCCGACCTGATCAACATGAGTGAACCCTCCTTCTGCCGATATATCAAGCAACGTACATCTAAAAGTTTTGTCGATTTCCTGACGGATATACGTTTAGGATTTGCCATCCGCGCCCTCATCGATTCCACCCAATCAGTCGCAGAGATCGGATATGCATGCGGTTTCAATAACCTGTCGAATTTTAACCGCATATTCAAGAAGAAAAAAGGAATGCCACCGACAGAATTCAGAGAAAACTATAGAAAAAAGAAGGTGATTGTTTAGTTCCGCCTTGAAAAATTGGCTAATTTCGCGGGACTAAAAAATCTCATAAAAAACACAACCATCATGAAAAAAGGGTTATTTACAGCACTCTTGTTGTTAATTATCATCAGTTTCTCTGCCTGTCAGAAAACTGATACATTCAAAGTCCTGCAATTCAACATCTGGCAGGAAGGAACCGTAGTAAAGAATGGATTTGATGCAGTAGCCGATGAAATTATTCGCAGCGATGCGGATTTTGTAACACTGAGTGAAGTACGCAACTATCACGATACCCGCTTTTGTGACAGGATCGTCGAAGCTCTGAAAAAACGAGGACAGACTTATTATTCCTTTTATACGGAAGACTCTGGTTTATTAAGCCGCTATCCGATCAGCGACAGCACTACTGTTTATCCTTTGAATGATGATAGAGGTAGCATTTATCGTCTGGTTACAAAGATGGGTGGGCAGGAATTTGCCATTTACACAGCACATCTGGACTATCGTAATTGTGCTTATTATGATGCCCGTGGATACGACGGTAATAACTGGGAGAAAATAGAACGAGTTAACAATCTCGACTCTTTACTGATCCTGAACCGCGCATCCGTAAGAGATGACGCTATTATACGCTTTGTTAATGAAGCCGAAAAAGATAAAGCAGCCGGACGTATTGTTATTCTGGGAGGCGACTTTAATGAGCCTTCACATCTGGATTGGACGGAAGCGACAAAAGATATGCGCGATCACTACGGTCTCATTGTACCCTGGGACGTATCCGTTATACTTGAAAAAGCAGGTTACAAAGATTCTTATCGCGAAAAATACCCAGATCCGGTCACTCACCCCGGATTTACCTGCCCAGCAGACTGCCCGGATATTGCATTGAAAAAATTGGTCTGGTCACCGGAAGCTGACGATCGCGATCGCATCGACTTCATCATGTATTCACCATTCAACGGACTAAGCCTGACAGATGTTACCATCATTGGCCCTAAAGGGGATATCCTCCGCGGAGAACGTGTTACGGAAGAAACTGCCGATCCTATCATTACCCCGGCAGGGATCTGGCCTACCGACCATAAAGCCGTATTGGCAACGTTTCAGCTAGTCAAATAATCAGAATCATAAATTAGTTAACATAATAATGCCTCCTCACCTGGAATATATATCGGGTAGGGAGGCATTGTCGTTCATTAGAATACCACTGACATGCGTTATAAAATACAATACAAATTTATCACAAACTAATAATATTTTGATTTCGCATTTACCCCTGCTTATCTTTCTGATGAAATATTACCGTCTTATTTCTGCATACGATTCTAAAAAAGCCCATATCTTCCTGTAAAATTGATATAGATTCATTATATGTCGCAAAAAAACTACTTGTTTTCTCCTTCATCAACTCCCTACCTTTGCATCAAATAGCGACAGTCAAACGAAATTATGCAATTCATGGAAATTAACTTTCAAAATAGACTTGATGTTTTGTGTAACAAACACAAGAATCTGCTGGAACGCCCCAATCAACCGATAGTTGAAGATAATGGAATAATAACCCGTTATATTTATCCGGTCATAACAGCCAATCACATTCCATTAGAATGGAGATACGATATGAATCCGGACACCAATCCGTATTGCCTGGAGCGTATTGGTGTCAATGCAACCATGAATTCAGGGGCGATTAAATGGAACGGCAAATACCTGTTAATAGTTCGTGTGGAAGGCTGTGATCGGAAATCATTTTTTGCCATTGCCGAAAGTCCGAATGGTATAGATAATTTTCGCTTCTGGGAACGACCGGTCAATTTACCGGATATCGATCCGGATGAAACAAATGTATATGATATGCGCCTGACAGTCCATGAAGACGGATGGGTATACGGTATTTTTTGTAGCGAACGGCACGATCCCGAAGCTAAACCCGGCGATTTATCCTCCGCTGTAGCTAAAGCAGGTATTGTTCGGACAAAAGACCTGATCAGGTGGGAAAGACTTCCGGACCTGATAACAAAAAGCCAGCAGCGCAACGTTGTTTTACACCCAGAGTTTGTGAACGGGAAATATGCATTATATACCCGTCCTCAGGATGGATTCATCGATACCGGCAGTGGTGGAGGTATAGGTTGGACTTTAATTGAAGATATGACAAATGCCGTAGTTTCCTCCGAACTAATTATAGATAAACGCTACTACCATACAATCAAGGAGGTTAAGAACGGGGAAGGTCCGCATCCTATCAAGACACCGAAAGGCTGGTTACATCTGGCTCACGGAGTCAGGGCATGTGCTGCAGGGTTACGTTATGTACTTTATCTGTACATGACGGCCCTGGAAGACCCAACAAAAGTGATTGCACAGCCCGGAGGCTATTTCCTGGCACCTATAGGGGACGAACGAGTCGGAGATGTATCTAACGTGTTGTTTTCTAACGGCTGGATTGCAGACGAGGACGGTAAGGTTTTCATTTACTACGCATCCTGCGACACACGTATGCATGTCGCAGTTTCTACCGTAGAGATACTGGTAGATTACTGTATGAACACCCCGGAAGACGGACTCAGGTCTGCTGCATCCGTTGCTAAAATCAATAAATTGATTGATAGGAACAAACAATACAAAAGAGAATAAAAACGTTCGTTTTACACAATCATGTTTATAATATGAAAATACATAGATATCTGTTCCTGAGCTTCTCTTTTCTCACACTCATAATCTCCGGTTGTATCGGGGATAAAGAAGCAAGTAAACAACCGGAAATTTCCATACAACTTTTATGGAACGACATTAAACAACCGATCGACGGTTTCGGTGTAGCACAAGCCGGATGGGCGGATGAATTATACTCCCACAAAAACAGGGAAAAAGTCATGGATGAGATGTTTGGTCCGGACGGTTTACGCCTGAATATTCTCCGGGGAGAAATATTTCCTCATTACTGGGAAAACAAAAATGATAAAGACTTTAATCTGACAGATGATCTGGAGATAGATCTGGATGATCCGTTCTTCGAAGGCAAGTCTGACGACCGTCTGCGCCGTGGACAACTATGGCTGACCTTACTGGCTAAAAACAAATATCATGTAGATAAACTTTTCTTTTCCGCCTGGAGTGCACCGGCTTATATGAAAACAAACGGCAAAGTGTCGCAAGGGGAATTAAAGCCGGAATGCTATCAGGAATACGCCGATTACCTGGCTTCATTCTACAAAGCATACACATCTGTCGGACTCGAGCCCTATGCTCTCTCTCCTTCCAACGAACCGGGTTATGCTGCTCCCTGGAATTCCAGCCTCTGGACACCCGAGAAAATGGGAGAATTCATTACCCGATATCTGGGACCGACTTTCAGACGTATGCAAATACCGGCACGGATCATTTTCGGAGAAAACCCGTTGTGGTCTGCCGTCAGTCCACAAGCTGATTTTGCTTCCTCCCTCTATTTTACTAATACAATACTGGAAAAATATCCTGAGATCAAAGATTTCAACCTGATCGCAGCCGGACATGGCTATACGCTGCCGGATTCATATCCTGCACCGAAAGACAGCCTGCTGACACCGATCGTTCCGCTCGAACTGGCTGAAAAAAACAATATACCTGTCTGGGTTACGGAGATCAGCGACATAAATCCTTTGGATACAACGATCAATGACGGTTTGAAATGGGCAAGCACCTACCACGCTTTTCTGACAGAAGCTAATGCCAATGCTTTCATTTGGTGGGCTGGAGCCATGCCGACAAGCAACAATGAAAGTTTGATCGTTTTGAACAGTGATCGTGTAGGCTATTCGCTTACCAAACGATATGAAACTTTCGGTAATTACACCCGTTACATCGCAACTGGGAGTCTGCGTATCGGCACACAAATCAGTAATCCAACAGACAGCTTACTGGTTTCAGCTTATAAAAACGAGAAAAATTATACTATCGTAGCTGTCAACAATTCATCCCGGTCCATTCGTACCGGGATAAAGCCAACAGAGACGGGAGACTCAGGTACTCTGATCAGTTATCTGACCGATGAAAACAATCGTTGGTCTCCACAAAACTATTCAATAGATAAAAAAGGTCAGTATATTGTCAATATACCGGCTAAATGCGTTATGACATTCACCGGATCAACAAAATAAAAGACTATTTAGATTCTCTTTCAAGGAATAAATCAGGAGATAAGGGATATTCGATCATCATCGAATCAGTTTAATTCCTGAATGGCAACCGTAAGGCTGTCCACACAAGCTGTCCCCAATATTCCGAGACCGCCTTCGATATTATTAAATACACGGACTGGCTCAGCCAGTCCAATATCGGCCAGATTATTATTAAAAGAGTCATCTGATAAATTAGCCAAAGCTAACAAATATTTATAATAAGGTTCGGATATAGCATATAGATAAACCCGTGCCGAGTCGGGAAGCCTGTTCTCCGGTTGAGTGAAACCAGGATTATAACCATAAGAAGAATTACCATCCAAAGTCATTGTATATTCCTTCCCATCGAACAACTCATCCGAAAAGGGGCGACCATTATATCCTGAAAGCCAGTCATTCCCTAACACTTTATCCAAAGCAGAAACTTTATTACTAAATACCGGATCAGAAGTATAATCAATCGGTTCGGGACGCCAAGAATAAATACCGGAAAAAACAGGAGGTTTTTCCCAATCGTCATAATCATATTCATAATGGGGAGAGCCATACGCAAAAGAAATAAGATAACAGTTTTGTTCAGACGGCTTATCCCGGAACGTTACTTTAAAACGCCGCTTAGTATACGAATAGCCATAAGAATTTTCCTCGTGACTTTCTGCATACAGATTAAGTAAAGCAGGTTTATCCGGAACTATATCCTCCCCCATGACCTGTTTAAAACCCTCTCTTTTCGCTTCAATCCGCACTTTATCACCGGGCACCGGAATGTAAGATGAAACATAATTACCAATAGCATAATAGTCGATCTCTTCTACATTCCAGCTCATTTCGCCAAGTAAACGATCATTCACATACAGTTCCACTTTTGCATCTCCTATAGTAACATTAGGGTAATCCTCCGTATAAAACCAGGTTCGCGATAAAGAAGCTTTCAACGGTTCCCCTACGGAAGCAACACTATTCAATACTAATTTAGAATCAGGACGTAAATATTCCAGATCCACTTCTTTCATACAGGAAGTTATCAGCAAAAGAATACTAAAAAAAAGAATATATTTCATATCAGCTTTCATAACTATCAGAATTTATATGTATAAGAAATTGATGGGATAATAGGCATAATACCGACAGTCTTAAATACAGGCACAAATTTATATCCGTAATCACTGTTCGGATCACGCACTTCTTTATCAGTTTTATGGATCATAAACGGATTCATACGCGAATACACATTATAGATACTGACCGTCCAAATACCCATACGCCCTTTTTTCTTGGGACGATAGATCTTAATTCCCAGATCAAGGCGATGGTAAGCCGGTAACTGGTAATTATTACGCCCTTCGTAATAATCTATTCCCCACGAACCACTATAAGGCATGTTATATCCATCGCTATGTACATAATTCGGAGAACCGTTTTCCAAATAATTCTCAAGAGACAAGGTTACATGATTACCCGAAGCATACGACCAGGCAGCGGATATCTCTACTTTCGGGGATATCTTATGCATTACTACAATATTCAGTTTATGCCGGTTATCAAAACGAGCCGGGAAACGTTTACCCAGATTCAGCTCATCGAACTGGCGGTCGGCCCAGGAAAGGCCATAACCGATCCATCCCGTTGTGCGCCCGGATTCTTTGCGTACCATAAACTCGGCACCATAAGAACGCCCTTCTCCTGCAGTCAGTTTATTTTCCCAATTCAAATAAGATGGGGTAAATGTATGCCCATCACGATATTCCAGTAAGTTTTCCATTGTCTTATAATATCCTTCAACAGAGAAACTATAAGTCTTATTAAGATCATAATAAAAACCGGCAGAGACCTGATCACTGAGCAACGGCTTCAACTTACGTGTCACCGGCATCCACGCATCGGTAGGCAAGCTGATAAAACTGTTGCTAATCAGGTGTACATACTGATTCATGCGTGAATAAGAGGCTTTGAAACTTAAATTTTCATCCAGTAACCAGCGAAAAGATACACGAGGTTCAAGTCCGGTATAAGTCTTTCCCTGCACATTGAACAAACTTAAACGCAACCCTGCATTGACACGAACGGAAGGAGATAAACTCCAGTCATCTTCAGCAAACACACCGGCCTCATGTCCCCACAACAGATCGTTGGCATATTCCTTATTGATTTCTGATATAAAATCCTGGCTTTTATCAAAAGCTGAAGAATGGTTATATTCCGGCCGGAAACGATGCACCAAATAATCTCCACCGAAACGGATATGATGCGAAGAAACCGGAAGATAGTCGAACGAAGTACGTACCCCCAGATCCATAATACCGGTATTCGTAGAGCTTTCACTGAATCTTTCATAATAGTCACTCTCTCCTTCTTGACCTTCGATATCATGTTCTGTACTCCTCAATTTGGAATGATAGCGGGTAAAGACACCAGAAAATTTTCCAAACAAACGGTTATTGAATACATAGGTCCAGCCAGTAGTTGCCATAATATTTCCCCAACGTAAAGAAACATCCGTATCATAATTATAATCATTGTCCACTTCATGTTTAGAAGGGAAATCGGTTGATCCTCCTTTTAGTACGTCATTTCCATTATACAAACTGAAATACAGACGACTACGATCGTTAAATATATGATTCAATTTCAGATTTAGATCATGAAAGGCATAACGTGCACGGGTACGGGTTCCATCTTTCTTCGTAATCTTGTTAGCTATGGCAAGAGCCGGAGCCGACAGTACATCAAGCCAGGTACGACGCAGAGATATATTAAAAGAGGTACGGTCTTTTACTATTGGCCCTTCGAAATTCAAATTACCGGATATCAGACCTAGCGTAGCGCTCCCATGATATTCTTTCATATTCCCTTCTTTCATGTGCACATCTACCACCGAGGAAAGCCGGCCTCCATAACGTGAAGGAAAACCGGATTTGAAAAAATCCATTCCACTGATAGCCTCCGGATTGAAAGCCGAAAAAATACCGCCGATATGATTGATTTGATACACAGGATTACCATCGATCAGGAATAAATTCTCATCCACATTACCTCCACGAACATACATACCTGCCGTACCTTCTGTTCCGGATGACACACCCGGTGTCAACTGCAATGTCTTGATAATATCCGCCTCTCCGAACATTACAGGCGTAGAGCGAATTGTCTGCTGATTAATTTCCAACGCCCCCATCTGGGTACTTAATACAGATTGTTTACTGGTACTTTGCCCGGTCACAACCACCTCCTGTAAGAATGCTGAAGGATCCAACTCTATTGTCAATACCGTATCACGGTCAAGATCAGTAAAATTATACAGCCGACTGGTATAACCGATATAAGAGGCACGGACCGTAATATCCCCTCCCGGCAGTGTCAGACTGAAAAAACCGAAATTATTGGATGCCGTTCCCACACGGCTATGAGCTTCATAAACCGAGGCCCCGATCAGGGATTCGGCGGACCGTTTGTCGCGCACAAAACCACTGACCGTTACCTGCTTGGGTTTACGCTTCAGAACAACTATCTTTCCTGTCATCTTGTACACAACCGGGAGATTGACAAACAAACGTGTCAGACAACCCTCCAGTGCTTCATCATCCGCACGGAATGTAGTTTTCGGAAGTCCACTCAACAAAGATGATTCGTAGGAAAAGGTTACTCCGGTCTGTTTCTGTATCTCATCCAGGATCTCCCGAACAGATGCTTTTTGCATATTCAACGTAACCTTCCGTGTTTCATCCACTCTGCTTGTCTGTGCCTGAAGGCCGGACAAACTAAAAATCATCATCATTACTACCAAGGTAACACGGGCAAACTGTTTTGCAGGGTATACTTTCTCCATCTTGTTATTTGTTGATATCTATTTACTAGACATATTTTTTTTAAATACCCCTATCGGGCCAGACAAAAATAATAAAATGAAGAAACATATTTTACATTTATTCTCCTGCAAGAAAGTGAAAGATCACAATCCGTATGGAATTTCCACAGTAACAGTATCCACACTGGCAGCGCCCAATATTCCGCTTCCGCCTATAATGTTACTGGTAACACGCACGGGTTCGGCTAATCCGGCATCCATCAGGTCGTTATTCACAGAATGATCATCCAACTCCGCCAATGCCATCAGATATTGATAATAAGGTTTCGAAAGGGTATATAAATAAACTTTCATATAAGAAGGAGGAGTGTTGTCCGAATCTTTATCCGGAGACTGGGAAGAGGGATAATCGCTATGGCCGATACCTAACTTCAATGAATATTCCATACCATTGATCAATTCATCAGAGAAAGGTCGTCCGTTGTATCCGGACAGCCAATCCGCATTACCGAACAATTCATCTAATATCGTTATTTTATCCTTGAAAACAGGTTCATAAACATAATCTACTGAAATTTCTCTCCACCTATACGTTCCGGGATACCCCCACTCCTCTTTTTCAAAATCATACTCTCTTTCAGGCGAACCACGTGCAACACGCACCAAATAGCAATCGCCCTCTTTCGGATCATCTTTGAATGTTGTCTTACAAATAGTCCGGTAATTATAACTGGAGCCATATAAGTCGTCATTCGACCTTTCCGATACGATTTCGACTTTCAGGAGTTCAGGTTTAACCGGTAATTCGCATTCAGCCGACACCTCCTTAAACCCCTCTTTCCTAACCTCAAGACGAACCTTATCACCCTCGGAAGGAACATAATCCGAAAAATAATAACCGATTGAATTATATTCACTTATCCCCCCATACCATAGCATATCTTCAAGATACTGTCCGTTTACATACAGGCTGACCTTTGCATCTTTAATAGTCACGTTCGGATTATTATCTGTATAAAACCAGGTACGTGTAACCGTGGCAGTGAGAGGATAACCGGTCTGCACCACGCTGTTCAGGACCAGCTTGGATTCCGGTCGCAAATGTTCCAGGTCGACATACTTAACACAAGAAGGGAATAGTGTCGATAACAAGATAAACAGAATACAGTATTTCATAAAAGATCTCATTAATAATTAGAATTTATAAGTATAAGAGATAGAAGGAACAACCGGGATAATTCCTAGCTGTTTGAATGCGGGGACTGATTTGCCCCAGGAACTGTCCGGATCAGGAACTTTTCTTTCCGACTTATAGATCATAAATGGATTCATACGGGAATAAACATTATAGATACTCACCGTCCAGATTCCCAATCTTCCGCTTTTCTTCGGACGAAAGATTTTTATTGCCAGATCCAGGCGATGATAAGCAGGCAGTTGGTAATTATTGCGGATGTCATAATAATCTATATTTCCCCAGTCAGTAACATAATCGTGAGAACCCGGATCGTAATTATTATCGGAAGGCAGGTCTAACTCCGGAGGTGCCGCCTGGTCATAATTCTCTAAAGAGAGCGTGGCATGATTACCCGAGGCATATGTCCATGCAGCCGACAAATCCACTTTGTGAGACAGTTTGTAAACGCCTACAATATTCAGTTTATGGCGGTTATCATACCGGGCCGGATAACGTTCACCTCCGTTCAATTCAGGGAATTTACGATCAGACCAGGAAAGTGTATATCCGATCCAGCCGGTCAGTCGTCCGGTTTCCTTGCTCACCATAAACTCGGCACCGTAAGAACGTCCTTTACCAGTCGTCATTTTCTTTTCCCAATTCACATACGAAGGAGCAAAACTCTGTCCGTCACGATATTCCAGCAGGTTATTCATCCGTTTGTAATAACCTTCCAAGGAAAAGTTATATTCTTTATTCAATGCATAATAGAATCCCGCCGACATCTGATCACTTTCCAACGGTTTCAGCTTACTTGTTACCGGCATCCAGGCATCGGTAGGCAGGCTGATAAAACTGTTACTTATCAGATGAACATACTGAGTCATCCAGGCGTAAGAGGCTTTAAAACTTAAGTTATTCTTTATCAGCCAGCGAAGTGAAGCACGAGGCTCCCAGTCAATATAAGTTTTGCTCTGTACATTGAACAAACTGATACGCAGACCGGCATTTAACTTGACGGCTGGCGAAAGGCACCAGTCGTCTTCTGCAAAGATTCCGGCTTCATGTGCCCAAAACAAATCATCGGCTAAAACTTTCCCGATGTTCGTTGTATCGGAAACATTTGTCTCGGAAGAAGCGGCCCGGTTATACTCCGGGCGAAAACGGTGTAACAGGTAATCACCTCCGAACCGGACATGATGAGATGCCAACGGCAGATAATCGAAGGAGGTACGTAACCCCACATCCATAATTCCCGTTTGGGTAGAGGTTTCATTGAATGTATTGTAATAGTCTTCGCTCTCCTCATCGCCGCTCAGCTTGTTTTCCAAATGTTTTAATTTGGAATGATAACGGGTAAAAACTCCCGAAACTTTGCCAAATAACTGGTTATTGAAAACATACGTCCATCCGGCTGTTGCCATCAGGTTCCCCCAGCGAAGATTGATATCCGTATCGTCTTTATAGTAATCTTCCTCATCCGGAGTTGAAAACTCCGAACCTCCCCCTTTCAGGACATCATTACCGTTATAAACACTCAGGTATAGACGGCTACGGTCATTAAAACTGTGATTTATCTTCAGATTCAGATCGTGAAAAGCATAACGGCCACGTACTTTCGAACCATCTTTCTTTATAATACGGTTAGTGATACCGATAGCCGGTGCCGTCAATACATCAAGCCATGTACGGCGTAATGCGATATTGAAAGAGGTACGATCTTTTATAATCGGTCCTTCTAAATTCAGATTACCGGAGATTAACCCGATCGTTGCACTTCCATGGTATTCGCGCATATTCCCTTCCCTGGTATGTACATCAGCTACCGAAGACAAACGCCCACCGTAACGTGCAGGAAAACCAGCCTTGAAAAAGTCTATTCCACTGATCGCCTCCCCATTGAAAGCTGAAAAAAGTCCACCGATATGATTGATCTGATACACAGGATTACCGTCGATAAGAAACAAGTTTTCATCCACATTCCCGCCACGCACATACATACCGGCGGTTCCTTCCGTCCCGGCCATGACACCAGGAGTCAGTTGGAGAGTTTTGATTATATCCGCCTCACCGAACATGACAGGCATTTCATTTATCGTTTTCCGATTAATCTCCAAAGCGCCCATCTGCGTGCTAAGTACCGATTGCTTACTGCCCGAAGTACCGGTCACGACCACTTCCTGCAAGGATGCAGTTGGCGTCAGATCGATTGCCAAAGTCGTATCCCGGTTCAATTCTTTCAAATCATATACCTGGGTACCATAACCAATATAGGAAGCTTGTATCTTCATTTTTCCGGCAGGCAACGTCAGACTGAAAAAACCGAAATTATTAGATGCTGTACCGGCGCGGCTGTTCACCTCATAAACCGAAGCTCCGATCAGAGATTCGGCAGACCGCTTGTCGCGTACAAAGCCACTGACTGTGACTTGTACCTGTCTGGGTTTATACTTCAGAACGACTATTTTTCCCGTCATACTGTATGCTATCGGAAGATGCACGAACAAACGTCCCAAACAATCTTCCAGCGTTTCATCGTTCGCACGGAACGTAACTTTCGGAAATCCGTCCAACAACGAAGATTCGTAAGAAAAGCTCACCCCAACCTGTTGCTGTATCTCATCCAGGACCTCTCGCACAGAAATTTTCTGTCTGTTCAACGTCACTTTTCGTATTTCATCCACTCTGTTTGTCTGTGCCTGAATGCCGGACAAAATTAAAATCATCATCATTGCTGCCAAGGCTACAGGGGCAAACAGCCTTCCCTGGAATACTTTTTCCATCTATCTTCTATTGATTTATATTCTTTAGACGGAATTTTGAGAAATACCCCTACCAAGACTGACAAAAATAATTAAACAGACAGAAATATCCCCCTTTTTTTCGTATCTTTGTAAAAGAGTTAGAGATATAAATCATTATTGCACAGTTCTTCTTATTTATTTTAAGCAGGTCTCTCCTTTAATTATACACCTCACTCCATTTAGTATTTATCCTATAAAACAAAAGTTATATGGCAAGATCAATGACAGTTGATAAACGTGAAAATGAAAAAAAAAGACTCGCTAAACGAGCAGAAAAGCAAAAAAAGAAAGAAGAAAAGAAACTATCCGGCAAGACAAGCAGTTTTGAGGATATGATCGCCTATGTTGATGAGAATGGAGTAATTACTTCAACCCCACCGGCAGAGAATATCAAAAAAGAAGAGGTTAACCAGGAAGAAATACTGATCTCGGTACCTAAAAAGGAAAAAGAGGAACCGGTTGTCTTAAAAGGCAAAGTCGATTTCTTCAACACATCAAAAGGGTTCGGTTTTATTAAAGAACAGGTGAGAGGCGAAAGATACTTTTTCCATGTAAACAATTTGCTTTCGAAGATCGAAGAAAATGATATTGTAACATTCGACCTGGAACGTGGCCTGAAGGGTATGAATGCAATAAATATCCGTCTGGAAAGCGAATCCGAGAATAACGCCCCCCAAAATAATGAATCTGAGAGCAGTATCACTTAAAATTAAATATATAAAAGTATGAAAAGGGAAATCAACATGCGGTCGGACAGGAATCAGGCCAATCAATTAATTGAGAATTCACTGAAAGAGTATAAAAAAAGTGTTGGCGAAGTAATACTCGTTTCAGTAGGTCCGCGAACAACTATTGAATTGCCGGCCAGTCTGACACAGGCAGAGAGAGAGGCCCGTATCGAGATCTATAAAAAGTTGCATAGCTCAAAAATATAATCTATTCAAATGGATAATAACTGTTACTCCACTCGTACGAAAAACTGCCAAAAGGCATTGTTATACGGCGGGTGGAAATACGGTATCCTGTCACAATCCCGAATCCATCAATCACGTTCGAATAGGTTTCAGATGGTTCTAACAAACCATCCACATAGGCGTCGCCTAATGATATTGAAAAATTCCGAATCACCTTCAGATAATTGTAGTAAGACTCCGAAATAGATAACAGATGGACATCATAATGTACGATGGCAGTTACCGAATCCGTTTCCAAAGAGTTTACCGGATAAAATGAACTCGTCACCGTATATTCTTTCCCATTAAACATATCATCAGAAAATACACCACGGCAATACGTTCCGTCATTAATTCCCGAAGAAGGAATCCCCGGTTGGAAAACCGGATCATCATAAGACAATGAAAATATCCCCCAGGGAGACGGCACTTCAAACTGATCACCGGAGAGTTGATGTGATTCTTCCCTACTATCGCAGAATGAGCTTACCCATTTCACCTGGTCACCCTTACGGTATTCAATCAGGCGTTCTACCACCAGACGATAATAATTCCGGTCGAAAGGCTTATCCTCAAATGTCAGATAGATCCGGAAAAGAAGCGAACCCGACGTTATCATACGGGCTGTATCAAGTAATGCTATTTCGGTTTGTGAAGGAATGAGCGTTTCGCCTCTTACCGGGCCGAATCCCGGAGCATCGGCTTCAAGCCGCACCTTATCACCTGTCTGTACATAACACCCCGGTAGTTTGAACTGTCCTTTATATTCACTGCTATCCGCCGGATTATCCGAACGTGACATCGTTCCCCGGAAAGTATCATTCACATACACATCTATCTTCACTCCCGTTTCCGGTAAATTATATTCCGGAACACTGTCCATCAGAAACCAACTTTTCGACAAAAAAGCTGCCACTTCCCGGTCCGGTGTTATGGAAGCGTTCAACACCAATACCGGAGAAACCGTCTCGATCTTCAGTTCCACATCACGCGTGCAGGCAATGCAGAATAGAAGCGATAACAGCGGTAACAGGGTAAACAATTCCTTTTTCATAACGTTTAAAATTTATACGTGTAGGAAACAGACGGTAAAAATAGGAAAAGAATGGATTGTTCCAAAAAGACTTCCTTTTTCCCCGTATCATAATTCGTATAATATTTTGTCCGGACTGAAAACGGATTCGGATGCCCGTAAGCATTACAAAGACTTAAATTCCAAACACCCAACCGTCCTTTCTTTTTATAGCGATAGAAATTTACCCCCAGATCAAGACGATGATAGGGAGATAACTGATAATTGTTGCGTGAACTGGCTGCATAGCCTATGTTATCATCTCCTATAACCGGATATCCGTCCTGCATATATCCATTATCCGTCTGCCCGGTTCCTCCATGATAAAGCTGATCCAGAATAGTGATGTGATTACCGGAAGCAAACATCCACGCAGCTGTCAACTCTACCTTACGGGATAACTTATAAGTTGCCACAAGATCGATTTTATGACGATTGTCATATTTGGAGGGGAAGCGACGCCCCTTATTCACACTCTCGTCCGGGAAACGGCGGTCGGACCACGACAGCGTATAACCGATCCAACCGGAAAGACGGCCCGCCTTTTTCTGTGCCATAAACTCCACGCCATATGCACGGCCATATCCGACACCTACCCGTTCTTCCCAATTGGAATAATCCGTACCGACCTGAATACGATCTTTATAATCGATCAGGTTATTCATCCGTTTATAATATCCTTCTACGGAAAAATTGTATTGCCTGTGCAACGTATAATAGAGGCCGGCTGTATATTGATGAGCATTCATCGGATTGATATTGCGGGTAACGGGAACCCAGATATCCGTCGGCTGGCTGATATACGAATTGGAGAGCAAATGAATATACTGGTTCATTTTCGAATAAGACAACTTTGCAGACAAACGACGGGCTAGCAGATAACGGACCGACAAACGGGGTTGCACGGAAAAATAAGTTTCCCCCTGCACATGAAAAACAGTTGCCCGCAAACCGACATTGGCGGTCAGACGCTCGATCACATGCATCTCCTCTTCAGCAAACAAAGAAACTTCATGCCCATGGATCAGCGAATTGGCATAAACGGTATTGGTCTCCTGCGATTTGACGGAGTCTTTATACCAGCTTTTCATTGTATTTTGCTCAGGGCGAAAGTTATGGAAAAGATAATCTCCTCCGAATTTCAGACGATGTTTCTCATGTAACCGATAATCGAAAGACGCACGCAGGCTAAGATCTTCCATAGCCGACCGGTAATGGCTTTCCTGATTGAACAACTGCCGGTCTGTCCTGTTGGCAGACAAAGTATATCCTTCCTTATCCTGCCGTATATGCGAACGGTAACGTGTATAACCCGCCGTAAACGTGGCAAACAGTTTATTACTGAATATATGGTTGATACCGACCGAACCGATCAGATTTCCCCAACGCCACTGAAAGTCCTTCCCAACACGCTCTTCCTCATCTTTTTCCTCGCCATTCAGATAGCTGTCGCTTCCCATATAAAAACTCATATAGCCACGCGTCCGGTCGCTGAAGGAATGGTTCACTTTCGCATTCATATCGAAGAAATGGTAACCGCCTTTGATCTTATTCTCCTCCCCGTCATTGATTGCCTTCAATAAAGGCCATGTGATCAGTTCCATCCAGGTACGCCTCACAGATACATTGAATGAGGATTTTCCTTTTACGATAGGGCCTTCCAGGTTTCCGCGCAACGCCAACAGACCGATCGACAAATTACCGTGATATTCATAGCGGTCTCCATCATTGGTCCTTACGTCTACTACCGACGAAAGCCTTCCCCCGTATTCGGCAGGAAAGCTTCCTTTATAAAATGTGGCATTTTTAACTGCATCGGGATTGAAGGCGGAGAAGAAACCGAGCAGGTGATTCGTATGGTACACCGGATTGCCATCCAGCAAAAAAAGGTTTCCGTCTGCATCACCTCCCCGGACATACAGTCCGGTCATCCCTTCAGTCCCTACTGCAACGCCGGGTAGTCGTTGCAGGGTTTTCACCACATCTGTCTCCCCCAGCAATGCCGGCATCGACTTGATGCGTTGCGCCGGGACATCCACCACCCCGGTTCGCGTACTCAATACTTCCGATCGGGGATTCAGTCCCTCCACGACCACCTCGCCCAATGCCTTTGCCGAGTGTAAAGGTATATCGATCAACGTATCACCAGTCAGTTCGAATGTTATCTCCTTGACCTCGAACCCGACAAAAGAGGCCCGTAGGGTCACCTTTCCGGGAGGGAGCGTGATACTGTAGAAACCGTAATTATTTGTTGCTGTCCCGCTTTTGGACATACGTTCGAAGACCGTAGCATTGATCAAACTCTCATACGACACCGAATCACGGACAAAACCACTGATCGTGTACAACCGCGGCTTCCGTTTCAGGATCACGATCTGCCCTGTCTGCCGGAATGTTACCGGCAAAGCGAAAAATAACCTTTTCAGACAATAGGAAAGAGATTCGTCCTGTGCCTTAAATGATATCTTGGGGAATTCATCCAACAGCGAAGATTCATAAGAGAAAAAGACACCTGTCTGCTTTTCCAGTTCCTGCAGGATTTCCAGTAAAGGGACCTGCCGCTTATCCATCGTAACCGTTGGTGTCGGTTCAACCGGGAGATTGACGACAAAGGGCCTTTCCCCGGCTTTTGCCTGAGAGAAAAGCATAAGAATCCCTGTCAACAATATCCATATACGTTCCATAGGTTACTTATTTATTGGATTCAGGAGCCAGGCGGGTATCGAGCGTCTGATTGATAACCAATAAAACATCTTCCAGCGGAAGATCATTGAAAGTGGCCGTCAGCTTCAGATTCGTATTTTCTGCTTTATTGATTACTTTTACCTGATAATATTCGTTCAGATCACCGATCACCTTTTCAAGCGGGGTATCATTGAAGCGTAACTGCCGGGTTTTCCACGACAGGGTGTTAAGATCTTCTTCTTCAAGTAGAGTGATTCCTTTACTTTCCATAGAGTATGAAGCCGACATGCCGGCAGTTAATATCACTTTGTCCGTTTCATTTCCGGTAGCGCCGAAGCTAACCTTACCAGTCATCACATTCACATCCGTCCCGTCCGGTTGCTCGTTTATTTGAAAACTGGTACCCAGCACGGTGACTTCCGTCCGCTCAGTATAAACAGAAAAGGGGCGTGTTTCATTCCGCGTCACCTTGAAAAAGGCTTTTCCTTTCATCTCCACCACACGCCGTTCCTTTCCGTAAGATTTCGCATCATATCGGATGGAAGAACTTCCAGCCATCGATATCAGCGTACTGTCTGGTAGGTAAACATCCTTGATCTGTCCCGGAATAGTCGTTATTGCTACCCATTCGGGGGAATTACGATCTGTTATATAATAAGTTCCGAAACCAATGAGCAGTAACAATACCGAAGCTGCTGCCATCCAGTAGCGATGGAAAGAGACCGTACGGCGTACCTGATGCTTGGCGGCAAACTGCTGCCAGGCCTTATCAGTATCCAAACGTCCTTCCTCGTAGTGTTTCGCTACGAAACGGATGCGTTGTTCCAATTTATTTTCCTGCTCGTTGTTCATATTTATTTATTATCTAAAATCTATATCCTACTGTAAAGCTTACGGTATGATATTTCAAACCTATATCATCATATTTATACTCTTTACCCAAGCCCATATCATAAGAAACGTTGAGCGTAAAGCGCTTTACTTCAATACCGGCATTAAGCATAAAACCCCAGTCGAAACGTTCATAACTACTGTTTTTCCCAAACGGACTCCAAGAATCAGCATTCGATAAATATCCCTTTTCTGAGATTTCTCTCCACGTATATTTCTTCTTTCCTGAAATTCCATACGCCAAATAAGGGCCGGCAGCCACATGCAACTTTACATCCTTACCAATCTTCCAGTTAAAACGGGCCAGAACCGGTAATTGCAGATAATCCCTACGGCAACTGCTTTCCGACAAACGGATACCTTCTATCCGCATATCCTGCGGAAAAAATCCACTGATACCATTCTGATAAGTGCCGTAGCCGAAATAGCCTCCGTAAGATCCCCAATCGCCGGAGCCTCCGTAACCCAAATACTCCGGAGCGAAATAAAGATAGCGGTCCTGCTCCTTTCCGTCTTTATCTACACCTTTACCATAAGCCGTTCCGAAAAACGATTTCCCTGTTCCCCGCTGTACGTAATACAGGCCGGATTGAAGTGAAAACAATCCTGAACCAAAAGTATAACTCACAGCCGCACCAGCTTTAAAGCCAACCGCGGCAGGCGAATTCTTATACTTCGTCACATTCATTCCGGCCTCAGGAGTTACAGACCACTGTGCACTAACCTCTGTCACACACATCAACATCATCATCAACATCACGCAAGAAATAATCTTCTTCATCATCATTACTCTCTTTCTTAGTGAAACAAAATTTGTAATACCTTTTGTCTCTAAGACAGAGATAGTGGGAAAAACCCCTATTCCGGTTTCATTTTTTTATTTGATCACGCCAGACCAAACAGAAAGTTATAGATACGCACAGCTGTCTCCCGCAAAGATTTCAATGCTTTACCCATCTGATTCTCAACAGTCTTTATCGAGATATTCAGTTCTTCGGCGATCTCCTGATATTTCAGTCCGTCGCGTTTGGAAAGTAAAAAGATTTTTTTGCGTTCGGGTGGTAAACCGTCGATAGCCGTCCACAGGCGGGAATCACGTTCGGCATTGTAGATCTGCTCTTCCTCGGAAGAGTCTTCCATATCCGGGAACTGATCGGTGGTTTGCACATCGACCGGTTGCGTAACCAACGACAGGGAACGATTACGCACAGCCTGATACATATAAGATTTAAGATTCTCAATCAACACATCATTGATATTCTTATCCCATACATCGGCAAAGGCTTGCTGTACAATATCCTCCGCATCATCTAAGCGTTCGGTAAAACGGAGCGCAAACAAACACAGGGGTTTATATAACTCCCTGAAATATCGTTCAAACTCTCCGCTGGAAATGGCTGCCATACGTTTGTTATCTGTAACTATTCCCTGCAAAGTAAAACAGTTTTCCTGATAATCAGGTAAAATTTCAACTTCTTTATCACATATTTAATAAAAAGAAAGAGGTCATTCCTTCCGGAACGCCCCCTTTTACTATCTTTCTGCAATTATTATCAATACGGACGGAAACCGATGATCTCACGAACTTCCGCTAATGTCCTGGCAGCGCTCGCACTCGCTTTCTCTGCTCCCATGCGGGCAACCTTTTCCATATACTCTTCGTTGGCACGGATGTCAAGAATACGTTCACGGATCGGGGCACAGAAATTATTGATATCTTCGGCTAACTGCTTCTTCATATCGCCGTAGCGGATTTCACAGTTATTGTACTTTTCGTTGAAGAAGTCGTATGTATCTTTTGTTGATACGATATCCATCATGGCAAACAAATTAGCGATCGGTTCGGGTTTCACACTGTTCGGTTCCGTAGGACCTGCATCGGTTACCGCTTTCATTACCTTTTTCTTGATCGCTTTCTCGTCGTCGATCAGGTAGATCGCATTGCCTTCACTCTTACCCATCTTACCGGAACCGTCCAGACCCGGCACTTTCACAGCCTTCTCTGTCAGGTGGAAAGAAGCAGGTTCAGGGAAGAACTCAACTTCATAGGTTGAATTGAAACGGCGGGCGAAACGGCGCGCCATCTCCATATTCTGTTCCTGGTCTTTTCCTACCGGCACCTTCAAAGCTTTGTGGATAATGATATCGGCAGCCATCAAAGTCGGATAAGTCAACAAACCTGCATTTACACTATGTTTGTTCCCTTCGTTAAAGATCTCTCTTTCGACATCGCCTTCTTCGGTATTCACACGGTCGATATGCAGTTGTTGACGCGCTTTATCCTTGAACGAAGTCGTACGCATCAATTCACCGATACCGGCATTCATATTGAGGTAGAGATACAGTTCCGCCACTTCGCGAACGTCACTCTGTATATAGATGGTAGCCTTCTCCGGATCGATACCGCAAGCCAGATACTCAGCCAGGATCGTCTTTGCACTTTCGCGGATGTTTGCCGGACGCGGATGCGTAGTCAAGGAGTGCCAGTCTGCAATAAAGAAAAAGCAATTATACTCATTCTGCATTTGCAGAAAACTCTTTACTGCTCCGAAGTAATTCCCCAGATGCAAATTACCTGTTGGCCTGATGCCACTTACTACTGTTTCCATTTCTAAATTCTTTATTTTATTCAAACAGCCGCAAAGATAGTAATTTTAGAATACAAATCCGTTCCAGAAAGCCGAATTGTCTTTCGTTTCTACCTGCTCCAAAGACATTTGCTTACGCAGCTTCTTGATGATCTTACCGTATTTCTTCTCTCCCGCCAGATTAGTCATCTCCCAGGGGTCGTTCTTCAGATCGAACAACTGGGTGGTACGCACGCCTTTTACATTATACTCGCACAACTTCCATTCACCGTCGGATACGGCACGCTGGTTATCCATGTAACTGTAATACAAGTAATCCCGTACCGGCTTATCTTCTTTGATAGCAGGGACAAGGCTAACCCCGTCTACGGAGGAAGGTATATCCGCACCGACCATATCGCACACCGTCGGGAAGACATCGATCAAATAGCAAAGTTTATCGCTGATCTTTCCCTGGGTATTATTCCCCGTGCCCTTGATCATTAGAGGGACACGCACGCTATGCTCATAAACGTTCTGTTTCCCCATCAGACCATGCTGTCCGACGGCCAATCCGTTATCGCCGGCAAAGACAATGATCGTATTTTCATATTCTCCGGTCTCTTTCAATGCTTTGACGATATCGCCCACACGACGGTCTACATGCGTTATCATTGCATAATATTCCGTAATGTGTTTTTTAATTTCATCCGGTACACGGGGAATGGCAGCCAGCACTTCATCGCGGATCACCAGTTCGCCGTTGTCGAACGGGTGCTTATCCATATAGTTCGGCGGCAACTGGATATTATCCCGGTCGTACTGACGCATATATTCATCCGGCATCGTACGCGGATCGTGGGGAGACATATAGGCAACAGAAAGGAAGAACGGTTTGCCGGCTCCTTTTTGCTTTTCGATATATTCGACGGCATCTTCCGTAAAAATATCTACGGAATGTTTACCTGAATACATATATTCTCCGACTTCATACGTCACTTCGTTACTCTTTCCCCAGTTTTTAACGACCGGACGTTTCTTGCCATAATTACCGTCTGCATTGTAATCGTAAAGGGGGACATTCCAGTGGTCATACATTCCTCCGAAATAGATACCTTTTGCATCGTTGAAGCAACGGTTCATAGCCTGGTATCCGTTATGCCATTTACCGGTATGGAAAGAATTATATCCTGCCTGTTGCAGGGCTTCCCCGATCAGTATATGATCGTCGGGAACAGTCGCTCCCTGTTTTTCCAGGGTATACAGATATTTCCCTGTCATCAGCATAGCACGGCTCGGCATACTGACGGCACCGGAAGTTCCCCCCATGATATGGGCATTGGAAAAGACCGTACTTTCGGCAGCCAGTTTATCCAGATTCGGGGTATGTACATCTTCTACACCCAGGAAATTCATGGCAGAGCCACGCATATCGTCAGCCAATATCAGGATAACGTTCGAATTTTTGTCTGCGGCCAGCAAACTCGTTACCGACAGCATAGCTGTACTTAATAAGGTTAATTTTTTGTTCATAAGAGTTCTATATTTATATTACGTCCTTTATATTTGTGATCATCTAAGTGTAAGTTCTTATCCGATAGGATATTTCCATGATTACCTGCTGATGTAAACTGTTGCCGACACTGTCGGCAAAATAAACGACAGTGTCGGCAAAGCTTTCGACAGCGTCAACAATATTGTCGACAGTGTCGGCAACAAATTTCATCGGCAGGTAACTAGAACTATCTTCCAGGTCATACTGACTACCTCAGGGAGTTACCGGATTCACCCGGTAGCTGTTCCCGGCAACAGTCGCAAAGACTACTTCATGGTATTCTTTCCCGTTGGAAGTGATCGGGGAAGAAGTCGCCACCTCTTTACTACCCTGTTTAACCGTAACAGGAAGGGATGTCCTCAACCTGCACTCGTTACCGCTTCCGGAAAGGATCGTCGCTTCCGACAAATTACCTTGTTTCCAGTTCATGGCTACTTCAAAATTACCACGAGCCTTCAGGCCCGATACGCTTCCTTCATTCCATACGTCCGGAAGGGCCGGCAACAATTGCACGAACCCGGCATGACTCTGCAGCAGCATTTCGACAACACCAGCCGTATAACCGAAGTTCCCGTCGATCTGGAAAGGCGGATGTGCATCCAGCATATTCTTGAACAGTCCTCCCCCCTTACGTCCGTTACCGAAACCGACAGGGTTAAAGAGATTAGAGACGATCTTGTAAGCATGGTTGCCATCCAGTAAACGTGCCCAGCAATTGATCTTCCAGCCCATCGACCAACCGGTAGCTTCATCGCCGCGCAGGATCAGTGTTTGTTTAGCGGCATCGAACAGGTCGGGAGTAGCATCAGCGGTAATCTGGTCACCGGGATACAAGCCATACAGATGGGAGAAATGACGATGTTTCGGTTCCCATTCCTTGAAATCGTACATCCATTCCTGCAACTGGCCACGTTCGCCGATCCGGAAAGGAAGCAGGCGGGGTAACTTTTCTTTCAGTTCTGTCCGGAGCGGTTCGTCCAGCCCAAACATTTCGGCAACCTCCAAGGTGCGGGTAAATGTTTCCCGGACGATAGACATATCCATTGTCGGTCCCATGCTCATCGCTCCCTGTTTTCCGTTATCCATGATGAAACGGTTTTCAGGAGATACGCCGACAGGAGTAACCAGATGGCCGTTACCATCTTCGACCAACCAGTCGGAAAAGAACTCGGCAGCCCCTTTCATCAACGGGTAAGCACGGTTCTTCAAAAATTCTTTATCCTGAGTAAACTGATAATGTTCCCATAAATGACTGCATAACCAACCTTGTACCATCGGCCAGAAAGAGGCAGTCGGCACGTTATCGTTCGGAACCGATTCACGCCAGATGGAGGTGTTATGATGGCCAACCCAACCACGACGGTTGTACATATTACGGGCCGTCTCGGCGCCTGAGACAGCCAATTCGTCGATCAGACGGAAAAGCGGCTCATGGCACTCCGACAGATTTGTGAGTTCAGCCGGCCAATAGTTCATTTCCGTATTTATATTGATCGTATATCCGCTGTTCCAGGCCGGTACAACGTCTTTATTCCATATACCCTGCAGGTTCAGCGGCTGTCCGCCCGGACGCGAACCGCTGATCATCAGGTAACGCCCGAACTGAAACAGTAAGGCTGCCAAATCCGGATCGGGATCGTTTTCAAATTGTTGGATACGCTGGTCGGTCGGCATTGCCTTCTGTTCGGGAGTAGAAATGAGCTGCAGGTCCACACGGTCGAACATACTCCGGTAGTCTGCAATGTGACGTTGTTTCAATTGTTTGTAATCGTAAGCCAGCGCCTTTTCCAACATACCGGCAGCCTTTGCAGAAGGATCTACGCCTTCCCGGCTGGGACTCTTGTCGAAACCGTTGAAGCTGGTTGCCATACTTAAAACAAAATAGACTTCGTCGGTATTATAGACATGTACACCATTATCGGTTATTTCATAATCACCGCCTTTGGGCAGGACAGGTTTCAGCTGGGCTTCAAAAAACATACCTTTATTATCGATTTCGTCACCATAAAGCACACGTTTATCGAATTTGCGGTTTCCTTTCTCATCATACAATTCCGGATGTTTGTACTGGTCACCCCATGCTTCCATTTGTTCAAAAGTACGGCGCTCCACATAACCTGGTGCCTGTCCGTGCAAAACCAGACGGTCAGCGTTTTCCGACTGTTTGGCCGTGGGATGGGGAGAGGAGAAATTCAGGGAAAGGTCCAGGCCATCGGGAGCACTGCTCTTCATGTGGAGGATGATAACGTCGTCCGGATGGGATGCAAAAATCTCACGTTCATACTGTACTCCGTTCTGTTCAAAGACTGTACGGGTAACAGCATCGGAAATATTCAGTTCCCGCCTGTAACCGGAGACTTCCCCCGGCTTGTTATTCTCGATAAACAGATCGCCGAAAGGCTGGTAATACTGGTGCAGGCGTCCCAGCCAGTGTTTGCAGACCAGGTCGGAAGCCTGGTCATATTTCCCGGTTTTCATCAGTCCGACAACCCTGTCGAACATTTCCGGTGTGATCCTGATATCCTTAAACGTCGTTGAAGGTTCACCGCTGTAAAGCGTATTCTCATTCAGTTGCAACTGTTCCTTATCTACACCGCCAAACACCATTGCACCGGCACGACCATTCCCGATCGGGAGAGCGTCATTCCAACTTTCCGAGGGATCATTATACCATAAGACGAGCGACTCTTTCTTTTGTGTTTCCGCACACGCCAAACAACAAAAAAAGAGGAGAAGAGAAGATAGAACGCGTATATTCATGATAATTAGATGTTAGTTACAAAAATGTCTCCGGGCAACAAAAGTAATTGTTTTCCGGAGACATCAAAAGCTTTTTAATCAAATTTCAATTAAAGCAGATCTAATTCTGCCATAGAAACCTCTTTACCGCCTGCCGCTATTTCCATTGCTTCCACGCGGACATAACGGGTGGATACCGGTTTCTTGAAATAATGGTAACGTTTGCTCGGATCGTTGATCAGATTGCCGAACTCAAAACGTTCCACCTCTTTCCAGTTCTTTCCGTCCTCACTGACCTTGATGACACCTTTAGCCATCATGCCTTCGGAATTACGGGTCTGCGGCGTATAGGCAAAACCGTTCAATGTTTGCACGGAACCGAGGTCGATAGCGATATAAAGAGGCAACGTTCCTTCTTCCGATTGCCAGTAAGTTCCCGGTTTAGCATCGAAAGCCGCTGTAGCCGGACGGCGCTTGGTTTCGCTGCTTGCTCCGATCAGCTTCCAGTCTTTCTTGGCAAGTCCCAGGCGTTCGCTGTGTACTGCACCCCTTTCTCCTTTCAGGACAGCTACTGCTTTCAGTTCGCCGCGATCCGTTTTGATCGGCTCTTTATACTCTGCAGAAGTTTCACCCGGTTCTGTTCCATCCGTCGTATAATAAATGGTATATCCGACGTTCAGGTTACCTGCCGCATTCTGTCCGTGAGGATTCCAACCGAAGTCCTGCAATTTAGGTTCTATCGTTACCAGTCCGTTCACATCCTGTTTAAAACTCAACTGGGGAGGGCGGGATGTATAGTAATGGGCGGAAATATGACTTACAGCCGGTATCAGGCGTGATTCCAGCAGACGGAAACGAAGCTTGTCGGTCGTCACTTCCGGGAAACGGAGGATACGTTTATAACCGATATTGGTAGATACGGCAATTTCCTTCCAGGCTCCGCCGATCCAGGCATCTATCGCAAATTTCTCAACCCGTTCGCTATGAGTTGCTACTGCTTCCTGAAGCATGATGCGGTTGATCGTAACAGATGAAGGAGTCGTGATCACAAATTCTTTGTTGGCACCGTCCAGCAACAGATAAGTATCCTCTTTACCATCAAGCAACTGTTTCGGTCCCTGTGCACCGTCGAACAGATCGGTACCATAAGTTTCCCGGATACGTTTTCCTGTCTCTACCAAAGCATTGACATCCGCTGGAGAGAATTTACCGTCACGGTTAGGAGGTATATTCAACAGGAAAGTGGAGTTCCCTCCGACAGCCCGTTCATAAATATCGAATACGTCATCGGCACTTCGGACTTTCTGGTGTGTATCATCGCGGTAGAACCAGCCTTCACGGATGGACGTATTGGTTTCAGCCTGTTGGTAATGCAGGAATTTCCCCTGATATAACTTCTCCCGATCCCCCAATACAGGGTCTGTCATATCAGCAAAATTACTCATCGTATCCGGATTTGCCTGATAAGGAATGACATTCCATTCCGTCGGGCGCGTTCCTCCGGCTTCGTTTCCACACCAGCGCACTCCTTCACGGCCGAAAATGACGGCGTTCGGAGCCAGCGCCTGGATCAGTTCTTTCCAGGCATGATAGTTGTATGTCTGACCGCCTTTCCGTTTCGGATGGGCACCGTCGAACCAAACTTCGTGTATCGGTCCATATTCAGTCAGCACCTCGAACAACTGGTTCAGGAAATACTCGTTATAATCGTCCACCACAAATTCAAACTTTTTCTTGTTGGCAAACGGTCTGCCGGGAACTTCCCGAGGGATCGTCCGTTTAGTATATTTACTCAGATTGCCGTATAATCCGTCCGGACTTTCGATCTGGTACAGGTCGGCAGGAGAAAGATAAATACCCAGTTTCAACCCATATTTCTGACAGGATGCGGACAATTCTTTCAGGATATCCCCCTTACCGCCTTCAAAGCCGGACGACATAATGCCGTGTTTCGTATAGCGGCTTTGCCACAAAACAAACCCGTCATGGTGTTTCACGGTTATGATTACCATCTTCATCCCGGCCGCTTTCATTGCTTCGCACCACTGGTCCGTATCCAACTCTTTCAGGTCGAACACTTTCGGGTCTTCCATTCCGTTCCCCCACTCCATCCGGGTAAACGTATTCGGTCCAAAATGGATAAAAGCGATGAACTCATTCCGTAAAGCATCCAACTGGTTCGGAGTCGGCACGACATGTGCTGCTTTCTCGATAATCACTTCATGGCTGTCGCCCTGTTCGATCCTGATGGTGTTTTGGAAAGGTATCCCACTATCCTGCCCGTATATCGGGACGGAAAGGAGCGCTGCTCCCAATAAAATAAAAATAGACTTTTTCATGGCTTATTACTGATTTGAAATTAATAAGTGTTCTCTATTCATTTCGTTTAATGGTTCAAAAATACAGTATTAACAGTTGTAAGAAAAAGATTTAAGGGAAAATCTACGCAAACGTTTGCGGAAAGGAGAAAAGGATACAAAAAATCCCGGGTAACAAAAATGCTACCCGGGATATAAACCAATCGCTGGTTATTTATGAATTATTCCATCCAACTCAACTGCTTCCAGACCTCCGGTCCGTCGTTCTTCTGCGGAGTGCCCGGAGTACTACGGCCCTCTTTGACATATTTGATCATCAGGTCTTTCAACTCTTTAACGACTTCAGGATGTTCGGCATATACATTGTTCTTTTCTGCCGGATCGGACTGCATATTATAAAGTTGCACCGACGGTAACGTCTTGATCACTTCATCATCCGTGCCCGGTTTCGGGAAACTCCAACCGCCGGAACCTGGAGATAATAACAGTTTCCATTCTCCTTTGCGGATCGTGAAATCACCGTTTATAGAATGATGGACAGTGGCTTCACGAATTACCTCACCTTCTTTTTCATTCAACAGCAAAGGAAGGATATTGTAACTGTCCTCTCCTTCCGAATCTCTCAGTTGATAATCGGCAACCGCAGCAAATGTAGCGAAAAAGTCAGTCAGACACACCGTCTGGTCCACTACATGCGGTTTCACCCGGGCCGGCCAGCGAACCACACACGGGATACGGTGACCACCGTCAAACAAGTCCGCTTTATGCCCGCGGTAAATATAACTGGGATAGTGCCCTTTGGCCTGAAGTTCATCGAATTTAGCCTGGGGACTACACCCGTTATCGGTACTGAAAACGATTATCGTATTATCTTCAACACCTGCCTCTTTTAAGGCCTTCATCACTTTTCCAACCATATCGTCCACCATCAGGACAAAATCGCCATAAGGATTCAGACCGGATTTACCCTGATACTCCTTAATAGGAAGGATCGGTGTATGAGGTGCCGGTAACGGAAGATACAGATAGAAAGGTTTGTCTTCTTTCGATTTGTCGTGAATGTAATCCACTGCCCGGTTAATAAAATTAGGCAATGTCTGTTCATGGTCGAAATCCGACGCAGTCGGACCTTTACGCCAATATTTCATACCATCATTTACAGTTTCCCTGTCCGGCAAAGCTGTCGGCATATCATTTTCCACGTACACATAGGGAGCCATATCCAAAGAGGCAATGATACCATAAAAGTAATCGAAACCTCTGGTTGTCGGACCATTAGTTATCGGTTTACTGAAATCCACGCTATCCTTTCCTGCCTCGATGTTATTCCAGTCCCAACCCAAATGCCATTTACCGATACATGCCGTCTGATATCCCTGATCCCTTAATACGGAAGCGATTGTCCTGCGGTCGGGGGAAATCAAAGCCTTATTATATCCCATTAAAACACCCGATTTAAGGTCTGAACGCCAGTTGTACCGTCCGGTCAGCAAACTATACCGTGAGGGCGTACTGACTGACGAACTGGAATGGGCATCTGTAAAAGTAACCCCTTCACTTGCTATGCGGTCAATATTCGTTGTTTGTATCTTTGAATTTTCATTCAGCACAGAAACATCTCCATACCCCATATCATCCGCAAAGATGAATACAATATTCGGCTTTTTCTGTTCCTGCGGCTGTTGGGCACAACCGCTCAAAACAGCCATACTTCCCAATGACAGAAGTAATCCACGATTTCTGATTAACTTATCCATATCTTTATGTTATTTGTAATTCGGGTTCTGAACCTCATCCTTGACATAGCATTTAATTATTAGACAAATATCAATAGTTTTTTTCTGATAAAAGCCGAATTATTGAAAATCTTATTCTTATCTTTAGCAACTGATCACAAAATTGACAAACCCTAATCAAATTAAAAGATGGATCAATACATAAAAACAATAATCAGTGTAGGTGGGAGTGCCATAATGCTGGTCATGATCATCTGTGTTATATGGTACGTTATAAAGGACACATTAAAAGACATAAACAGTAATTCAAAAGATTAAATCAACAAGAACAGTCCGCGTTTCCTTTTTTTACTGAACACAGTAGAAAACAATAACCAAAGGGCTAGAAGCCATGCTATGCCCAAAACAACGGCAGAGAGTACAGGATAACTTCCTGAACCCAACAAATAATATCCGCAAATAACAAATACAAAAGAAATGACCAAAGCCGCCACGACCGTGATCAGTAGTGTTTTCATAGAAATTTTCATAATACCTCCCCTTTTCTTCCGGCAAATATAGAAAGTTTCGTGAAAATCTATAGTTAAAATAAAGATAGGTTCGATAATTTTATTTCGTATCGTCCAGCTTCCCTCCACAAAATCTGCAGTACCCGGCATCTTCTTCATGGCCTGCACGAAAACAATGAGGACATCTCAATTCACTCCGTCTTTTATGTTCTTTTATCATTGTGGCAGAAACAATTCCTGTAGGAACAGCAATGATCGTGTAACCGATCAGCATCACACAGGCAGAGATAAAACGACCGACAGGCGTAACCGGAGTTATATCTCCATAACCGACCGTCGTCATGGTCACGATCGCCCAATAGATACAATTAGGTATATTGCTGAACTGGGTATCCGGCTGCGTCCCTTCCACCATATACATGATCGTTCCGATCGAAGTCACCAGTATCAGGACAAAAAAGAAAAAAACAAATATTTTACGACTGCTCAACCGCAGGGAAACCAATAAAAGATTTCCCTCTTCCAGAAAATTAAACAATTTGAATACACGAAATACACGGATCAAACGGAATGTCCGGATAATAAGCAAATAACGTGCACCAGTAAAAAGAACCCCCAGGTATAACGGCAATGTAGCCAGCAAATCGACAATACCGAAGAAGCTGAAAATATACTTCTTAGGCTTTGGCGAACAATAAATACGTACCAGATACTCGAAAGTAAAAAAACCGGTAAACACATACTCCAGGATCTGAAGCGCCAACCTGAAATGATCGGAAAAGGTCACTACACTCTCCAGGATCACGACAAGAACACTCATTATGATAAAACCGATCAGAAAGACATCGAATAGTTTTCCTTTGGGTGTATCCGATTCAAAAATGATAACGTACAGCTTTTCTTTCAACTCTTTATCGTGAAGAAATGCGTTGATCTTATTTTTTATCGTCTGTAAAAGGCTTGTTTTCTGCTGTTCCATAATTTATTACGGTGTTTAAACACAAAAATAGAAATATTTGGCTACATTGCAGCCTACTCAATGAAATCAATTACTGTCATGAACAAATACTTTTTCATATCACTACTCTGTATGTTACTACTCTCTTGTAACAAACAAAACAGCAAAACGGAACAAAAAATTTTACAGGTGGAACTCTCTCCTCAAAAATTAGCAGCCTCTACCCTGTTCAAAAAAATAGAAGTGATCCCTTTGGAAACAAACGATCGATGCCTGATCAAAGCGATCGGACGAATTATCGAGACTGACAACAAATATTATATTCTTGACGATGACAAGGATGCGGGCATACTTTTCTGTTTTGATAAACAAGGCAAATACCTGTCTAAGATAGATAAGAAAGGCAACGGTCCCGGAGAATATAACCTGATCTATGAAGCCATCGTCAAACCGGAAGAAAACCTCATCCATCTATTAAGTCCGATGGGCGCCATACACACCTATACTACGGACGGACAGTTTATAAAAAGGAATTTACTCCCGGCCGGAGGAGAGACGGATATGATAGAAATCGACAAAGGTCTGTTCGCTTATTGGACCCTGCTGGGGAATCCGGAAGAAAATACAGTCACATTTTATGATATGGATAAAGAGGAAGTCACCGGCGGCTTCTGGAAAACAACAGACGATAACTTTATGACCAATATGTGTATCGATGTCTTCTACAAATACAATAATGAAAATTACTTTTCCACACAATTTGCCAACGAAGTATACCGATTCACAAAAGATACCGTGGAATTAGCCTATAAATGGGATTTCGGCCCTGCCAATATCAACCTTAAACCTTTCAAGGAAAGGGTAAAAGAAGATCCTAATGTATTTCCACAACTGACAGAATCACATGAAATACCCTACAGCTTTTTCCGGCAATTTCAAAATAAAGACTATTATTACACAGTCCTGAATACATGGAATATAGATAAATGGTGTAATGTTTTCTATCGCAAAAAAGATGGGAAATCATTTGTATTCGACACCCTGGAGGGGGGAGCAAAGATCAAGAAAACAAGTATATTCACTGATGAATATATGATCAGCATCGTATCTCCGGAAGAGATCGGAACGTTTCACAACAGTCTCCCGACCGAAGAGTTCAACAAAGTAAAAGATTTACCGGAAGATGCGAATTTCTGTCTGGTAAAATACTATTTCAAATAAGGATAAAATCAATCATCCAATATCTTTTATTTGGTAATTCGGTACAGTCGCTTTACATTTGTGCCTGTTTATCATTCTTAATTCATCAATCATACCATGAAAAAAACTATTTTTATTACACTTTGCCTCCTTATCGGCATTACGGTAAATGCCCAGCAGGTGATCCGGGTCGCACCGGAAAACGGAGACATGACGAAAAAGCTCCAGACCGCTATCGAACAAGCCCGGAACTACAACGGGAAAGCCGTCGTTATCAAGCTGCAAAATGCAGATTACAACCTCCACCGTGAAAGTTCTTCACAGATAGTCTATCATATCTCCAACACTGCTTCAGAAAAGGAGAACCCCGATCAGACCAAACATATCGGTTTATGGCTGAAAGGGTTGAAAAATGTCACGATAGACGGTCAGGGTGCCCGCTTTGTCACACATGGGGGGATGACCAGCTTCGTTATCGACCAATGCGAAAATATTACTCTCCGCAATTTCACGGTAACAGCCTCCGACCCGACAGTCCCGGAACTGACCGTAACGGAAGTAGGTAGCAACTTTATGACAGTACGCATCCATCCGCAATCGCGTTACACAGTCAAAGACGGTCATTTTGCCTTTGTCGGCGACAATTGGACTCTATCCGACGGTATAGCCCAAAGTTATGACAAAGAAAAAGACATCACCTGGCGCAGCTGGTCACCACTACCCGACCTTCGTAAGGCCATCGAACTAGAGCCGAACCTGCTTCGTTTCACATATGACAATCCTCCGCAGGCCAAGCCGGGTACGGTATTCCAAATGCGCGACGGTATCCGCGACCAGGCTTGCGGACTGATCCAATACAGTAAAAATATCACATTGGACGGTGTACATCTGGCATTCCTGGGAAACTTCGGAATCGTCGGACAAATGGCTGAAAATATCACCTATCGTAACCTGACTTTCGAACCGGAAGCCGGAAGCGGACGTACCTGCGCCGGTTTTGCCGATTTCGTACAGATGTCGGGATGTAAAGGAAAAATAACTATCGAAAATTCCCGTTTCCTCGGCGCACACGATGATCCTATCAATATACACGGAACGCATCTGGCCGTGACCGGTTATCCGGCTTCCAACCAGATAGCCGTAAAATACATGCATCACCAGACATACGGCTTCCAGTCATTTTTGCCGGGAAATGAGATCGAATTCATCGATCCTCATTCATTAATGAGCCTTGCCCCGGCCAAAGTAAAAAAAGCAGAAATGAAGAACAAGCGAGAAATCCTCCTTACACTCGACAGGAATATTCCGCAAAATATCCGGGAGATAAAAGAACTGGTTGTTGAAAATGTCACTTACACACCAGAAGTTCTTATTCGCGATAATTACTTTGCCCGTATCCCGACCCGTGGAATCCTCGTTTCAACCCGCCGTAAAGTACTGATAGAGAACAACACCTTCTTCCGTATGCAAATGAGCGGTATCCTGATCGCTGATGATGCCCGGAGCTGGTTCGAATCGGGTATGGCTCGCGACGTCACCATCCGCAACAATAACTTTATCGAATGCGGTGGTCCGGTCATCCTGATCGCTCCCGAAAACGATCGTAATGAGGGATATGTACATCGTAATATCGCCATTACGAACAACCGGTTCCAGTTGACAGGATCAGATGCCGTTTCAGCCAAATCGGTCGACGGTCTGAAAATCACAGATAATCTTTTCCTGACTCCCAAAGCCTTTACCTTAGAGGATCTGATAAAAACACGGGAATGTAAAGACGTTACGATAGACGGGAATATCATTCAATAATAAACAGAAGTAAAAAACATGCGATAATTAATTGCATATAATCTCTATAGCCTTCTCTATCAATTCATCCCGTCCTTCACGAACACCTTTGATTGTAGGCATTATCTCTATATCCGGAATAATGCCTACCCGCTGGGTTTCAGCACCATCCGGAGTATAAATACCGGAACCGGAAATCCAGGTCTGAAGATTTCCCGGTAAACAAATGAGAGACACGTCACCATCTGCCCCTGCAGTAGTACTTCCCACAACAACCACTTTTGGGGCTGTCCGAAATGCCATTGCCGTATATTCTGCCCGACTTTGTGTTATCTCATTCACCAAAATCACAACTTTGCCTTTATAATAATTTTCATTATTTCGCCCTACACTTGTACTTGCTGTCATTGTAAACAAACCTGGGTCAAGAATGCTTCCTCGTGAAAATTGGACAAATGTCTTTTTTTCGGGAAGTAAATAATCAGCCAACGTAAACAATACAATAAACTCAGGTGGATAACATCTTAAATCCAGAATAAGCCCCCTTGTTTCTTTAAATTTATCCATAATAGCAGGAATATCCTTGTTTTTTAGTGTACCAAAATAAATGTATCCTATATTATCCGTTAAGAAAGAACTACTATTTTGGGGCGTGTAACAAAAAACTTCTTCCTTTGCTCTACTCCATGGAACACAAGGGACTATCTCCTCCCTTATTATTTCATCTCGTTCAAATTTAATATTCAAACGAGAATCATTTGTTTTCAACAGATCAGAAGCCATATTCCTTAACTGTGCGGCATTATTGGATGCCGGATAATAAGGAGCCAAACGAGTGATCATACTATCTACAGGCTCACCGTTTACCTCTATAATCACATCACCAGGTTTCAGGCAAACTTCAGAATAAGAAGATCCGATCTCCTTTACCATCAGTTTATTTTCAACAAACTGCATTTGTCCAGGGATTCCCATTCTCCCGGGAGATCCTGTATCCGGGTCATTTAACAAATAGGAATGAGTATCATGGATACGCCCAATCAATAATAAAGAGGTTAATTTATAGCTATCCATATCCCTTGCGTTTATAAACAACGGAACAAACTCCTTCAATATAGAATGCCAGTCTTCTCCGATCAGGTGACGATTCGGATAGAAATATTCTATCATATTCCAATAGCGAAACAACGCTAAAATCCGGTATCCCGTATCTACCACAGGTAAAGAAACATAAGCCTCTTCACCGGAAAAATCAGGGTTCCCCACATTTTGAAAAAATGACACATATTGATTTTCTCCATTTCTTTTTGCACACCGCACATCTGTTAACAAAGCAGACAACTCCTCTCCCAGTTCCACCTTATTCATGATCCAGTCTAAATCCGGTTCCAGTTTCACCCTTCCTTCGTAAGACTGCTTTGTTCTCATTTTACTGAATTTACCCAAAGATTGTCCCCAACGATAAAGCAACCTGTTCCGCTCCTCTTTCGAAGAAGCTTTCAAAATAACCGGTATAATACGGAATAATTCAAAATCCCAATTATAAGAACCTTTAGCCACTACCGGGTGATAATACTTAAAAAAGCCCCACACCTGTCCCAATACAGTCAGATTCTCTACCATTTCAGGAGTACACTGCTTTATTTCAATCTTTGAACTCATATTAAATTCCGTATCAACTTTCTTTTCTGCCTGCTCTGAATGACATGAAAGTAACAAGATACACAAAAGAAAATAAAGAAAAAGAAATCGCTCTTTCATATACATGCTTATTTAGTTACATACGAATAATACATTTGAGGCATTATCGCATTCCAATGGCACAAAGATGCTCATTCCCACATCACCCGCCAAAATTCAAGGCTGACAACTACCTGACAATCGAATGACATTTTCATTACCTACTAAACTTCTCCTTTAAAATTCGAATTAAGCATTCCTTATATTAAAAAAACAGAAATCCCGAGCCCAAACTACGAACCATTCGTAAATGTTTCTATATTTACAACATCAAACTTTCAAGATCGGTGTTTATATGAAAAATATATGGATATATCTATTGTCTTCTTATGCAATTTGCATCCTGCTTTCCTCTTGTTCGGGAAGTAAAAACAGTAAGGACAAGAAGATATACTCCCTGCAACCAGGCAAAGAGTGTATCGTGATCCCGATAGATGATAATACGAATTGCTATAGTATGTCGATGTTTTCTTACATGAGCCCGGAAGGTATCCCTTATTTAAGTTACGAAAATGAACAAACAAACGAACTGAACTTCTACAGGCTCGACTCCTGCAAATTATCCCATAAAATTAAAATTGCTCAGGAAGGTCCTGAAGCAATCGGACGTTTCATCGGGCATACGGTAATAGATCTCGATAATATTCTGATATTCGATCAATTCAAAATATCCAGAATAAACAGAAATGGGAAAATCCTGGATAAATACAACCTGATCACTGATACTCAAATAGCCCTTTGCCACCCACCAACATCAAAGGTCTATGCTCCGATGATTGTGCAGGATTCCTGCATTTATCTATACCAGACTCTTATGTATTCTGATAAACCATACGATGGAGATGCTCTGGAAAGATACCCTCTTTGTATAAAAGTCAACATGCAGACAAAACAGACGGAAAAATCACCTTTGACTTATCCCAGATTATGGGAAACTGAAAACGAAAACGGTATTTTTACCTGTAGCAGAGATTACGACGGGACAAATTTCGTCTATTCCTTTTTCATCAGCAACTCCATTTATGTCACCCACAACAACCAAACATTCAAAAAATATCCTTGCAAAAGCCAATATATAAACGGTCTGCCTAAAAACAACTATCCGTTAGATATCCAGGCCACCCAAAAAGAATCTATAGAAAATGCTTCATACGGAAACATCATTTACGATAAATACCGGAAAGTCTACTACCGCTTCTTTCAACCGGCATGCGAACTCAACAAACAGGATAATATTGCAGATCTGATGAAAACCGGAAAAAAATTCTCCATTATGATCCTGGATAAAGATTTCCAAGTAATCGGAGAAACATTATTCCCGGAAAACACCTACATCCCGGTCATGTTCTTCGTGCTTGAAGACGGATTATATATTTCAGACAACAATTTCCAAAATCCGGAGTTTAATGAAAATGTATTAAGTTTCAGAAGAATGGAACTAACTGAGCAATATGAGAACTAACAATCAATAAGATAGCCATGAACTACACAGACAAAATTTATATCTTCTTACTAATCATTATATCCTATGGTTGCACGCAAGGCTCTGATACTGAAAAATACCAGAAAAGCCGGGATAACATAGTAAATGTCCATGACAAAATAAAAGAGATTGAGATCGAAACTGTTCTCATCGGACGAAATTCGCAATCTTATTTAATTGATCAATATCTGATCATATGCGATTATACATCGCCTGACCAGCAAATACATCTGTTTAATAAAAATAATTTCCGTTATCTTGCCAGTACAGCTTATAAAGGACAAGGGCCAGGTGAAATATCCAATATCGGGCATGTTGGCATCGATGAATCACGTCGCAAATTTTATGTGACAGATCATGGTAAACAAAAAATATTCAGTTACGATCTGGATAGTGTTCTAAAAAATCCGGACTACATACCAAGTGTTAAAATGGAGATGGAAATAGCTTTGTTCCCAGACAAATACAAATACATAAACGATACATTATGTATAGGTCGGGTAATACAGCCAATAGGAACAAACGACTTTAAACCTTATGTGGCAAAATGGAATATGATCACCGGGGATATAAAATTAATGCCCTATGAACATCTAGATATAAAAACGAAACGTTCAAATGTTACTGTATCTGCAAAACATAATAGATACGTGGAATACTATTCCTACCATGACCTGATGACCATCTGTGATCTCGATGGAAATCTAAAATGTAATATCTACGGTCCACAGTGGACCAGTGACAAGTCACAAATCAGCGGTTATTGGGATGCAGAATTCTGTGGAGATAAAATCGTTGCTGCTTATTCCGGAGGCGACCATCGGACGGATGCTTATTTTCCCACAAAACTTTTGATCTTCGACCTGAAAGGTAATTATCTAAAAACACTGGAAACCGGTTACAAATTATTCCGTTTCTGCTATGACTCTGAAAACAACCGGCTCATCCTGTGTATGGATGATGATATACAATTCGGTTATCTGGATTTGACCGATTGACAGCAATAATGCTATATGAAAACCATTCTGATACGTTAAAAAATATTAGTCGCCAGGGTATTTTCATTTACCCGGTATATTAATCCTATTTAGCCGGTAGGGTAGTGACATTTTGACATTGACGTAAGAATTATAATATACAGAGTTTTTTTATAGTGCATATGAGCTGCAGAAGCTCAACATCCGTTCAATCCAATGTATTCGCACTACAAAAAGTGCGAATTCTCCACACAATTGCACTTTCCATAGTGCAATTCATTATATTTGCAGAAATAAACTAAAGATTCATGGATAAGTTACAAATGAGTTTCGATGCAATGTTGCGTTCCATACCTACCACATTCCATCGATATATGTTCGACCGTATTAATTGGAACAATCGTCTGTTAGGATTGGTTGGGCCACGTGGCGTAGGAAAAACAACATTGATGTTGCAATATGCCAAGGAGAAGCTGAATAGGAATACAACATTATTCGTCAATGCCGATGACTTATATTTTTCAGCCCACCACTTGGTAGAGTTAGCAGATGAATTTGTGAAGCGAGGAGGAACTCACCTTATTATTGACGAGATTCATAAATACAAAGATTGGGCCCGTGAGTTAAAACTGATGTATGACTATCATGCTGATCTGAAAATATTTTTTACAGGTTCTTCCATTCTCGACATTAACAAGGGCTCAGCAGACCTGAGCCGACGGGCTATTGTCTATTCCATGCAAGGACTTTCGTTTCGTGAATACCTGAATATGTTTCATCATATAGAGATACCAGTCTATCCATTGGTTGATATCATGCAACACCGCATAGAGCTTCCTGATAAATTCCGTCCTTATGCCTATTTCCAATCCTATCTGGAAGAAGGTTATTATCCATTCTCCCAGGAAGATCAGTTCTATATACGTTTGCAACAAATAATAAATAAAACATTGGAAGTCGATATTCCGCAATATTCTGAAATGAGCGTGTCTACAGCACGAAAATTAAAGCAACTGCTCACAATCATAGCCCGAAGCGTACCATTCAAACCCAATATGAGTAGTATTGCAGCCATGTTAGGAGTAAGTCGCAACAATTTATCCGATTATTTTCTTTATCTCGAAGAAGCCGGACTAATCTCACAATTACGTGATGACACCGGTGGTATCAGAGGACTTGGCAAAGTGGATAAAGTCTATTTAGACAACCCTACCTTAATGTATTGTTTAGGACAAGAAACATCAGAAACAGGGAACATCAGAGAGACATTCTTCCTGAATCAAATGCGTGTAGAACAAGATGTTATTACCTCGGCTGTTTCTGACTTTCAAATAGCAAGTTACACTTTTGAAATAGGAGGAAAGAATAAAAAACAAAAGCAGCTGCAAGGCATAGAGAATGGTTTTATAGTAAAAGACAATATAGAACAAGGCTACATGAATGTAATCCCATTGTGGCAGTTCGGATTTAATTATTAATATTAAAACAGCCTATCAATCCTATTGAACATATAATTCGAATCCAATGAGAGAAACACTTCTATTTTGTATTTTATTCAGCCTTGTGATTTCATGCACAAATAAAGACAATGGATTACTGAAAAGTTATTATTCCATTCCCGACGGGTGGAAATGAACTTTTTTATTCATTCATTTTTGCGTTTGATATATATCAAACGAATAGAACACATATATGCTCTTTTCTTTTGACAATTGAGTTCCTTTCGTTTGATAACTATCGAATGAATAGGTGTTTGGAATGTTTTAGGCAAGACTATTGGAACTTTTCTGTGGATGATCCTACGGCAAACAAAATGCAATTGAATCGTACACAAGAAACAGACATACCCTGTTTGGGAGGTAAGTTCTACACGCTGATTGCCTACTCCAAAGCCTTGAAGAGAGCTATTCAGATGTACCTATATTGTACTCTATCTGCTCAATAGTCAGTTTCGTATCATTTTTCCATTTAAGTTGATACCCACTCCCCCGTATGGCATCGATACTTAAATCCGGAATATCCTTCAAGTCTTTCCGCAAACGAATTACCAGCTGTTCTAAATGCTTTTTATCAACATTATTCTTTTCAGTCCAAAGAGTCTGATAAAGATATTCATAAGATTGAAAATAATCTCTTCCTTTCGACAACTGATTGAACAAGCCAAACACTTTTGGAGCAAGAAGTATAGTCATTCCAGAATAAATCAAGACATGTTTCTTTTCATCCAAATAAATAACATTGGCTGCAGGTTTGGAAAGAGATTCCTCCCGCTCCTTCACTGGCTCTGTTACTAGCTCAACCTCCTGCCAAACCGATTCATCCGGCAAAACCTGAGTAATATCCAAGTACCGTTCATCCCGGGTATCCTGCAGTACTGGTTGAATCAAAGAGTTTAGTCGTTTGCTGTTTTTCTTCTTCATCACTAATATCATCAAAGCTAAACAAGCAATTATAGAGAGTATGACATAATAACTCTTACCCCACAGCAGGTTTTCTAACCAGTCCCCCCTTACATATCCTTCCAAAACGATAACATTTTGAATATCCACTTTATATGTCAATTTCAAATAATTAGGTAGAAGGCTCACATCATTTATACCGTAAAACGTCTTTTTATCAGAATCATTATTATAAAGAGATACCGCTGTTTTAAACTCATATCCATTTTCTTTCAACTTTATTCGGAAAAGACTATCCAACTTTTCGATTTTTACAGGATTCTTAAATGACAAGTAATATTGGTCAGCAAGAAAATCACCTTCATCAGCAGTTAAAGATTCAGTACTATCCTTTTTTAAAAGTAAAGTCTGCCCCTCTGTTGCTATTTCGATGTTTGGTGAAGTAGCAGGAGAAAATATATGCTTCTTCTTTACTTTGATTTCGCTCATTCTGTTCGTACAGTCCTCCCATAATGTCTGCTTCCAAATTTCCGTCACTTTACTACGTAAACTAAAAGAATACCAATAACCTCCACCTATAGTTATAAGTAAAGCGAGTACCCCCCCAATTAACCAATCCGACAAATCACTCTTCATTTCTACATCCTATTTTAAACACAAAAATAGAAAAGAACTATTCAAAAAGAGGTAAAATGAATAAAAAAACACCTATATAAGCATAATCTAGGTAAAATCTAGGCGCTTCTCTAAAAAAGCCTCTTTATTTTTGTTACAACAAATTATGTAAACAAATATGAAGAACAAATTAAAATTAGTCGGATTTATGGTTTGCCTGATCGCAGGCTTTTATTTCTGGTCTAATCAAAAAAATGAATTGCCAGCTCTAGCATTAGATAATATAGAAGCATTGGCTTACGGTGAACATGGAGACAGAGTAAAATGCTACGGTGATGGTTCTGTAGACTGTGACGGAGATTGGGTAGAAATGAGAATTACAGGCTTAAGTCTTGAATAAACAATGAAACATCTCCTTTATTATATATTAATAGGTATTAGCTGCCTGAGTGCCTGTACGAGTTCTCCGGATTCGCACTTTTCGAGATACTCGGACTTTTCCAAAACCAAGGCGCTCAGTGCACAGGTGATCAACCTGGATACTATCCTGTTCCGTTACCCATTCCGGGTAACGGTCAGGGATAGTGTTGCCGTTGTAATGGATCTGCATAATATAGATCACTATTTACACGCATTTACCTATCCGGGGTGGAAACACATTGCTTCTTTTGGCAGACGTGGAGAAGCACCGAAGGAGATGTTATCAGCAGCAAACATTCAATTCAACTCCCTAGATTCCCTATGGGCACTCGATCCCAACAAGATGCAAATTACACGTTGGAAAATATCTCCTTCTACCAGTTCTGCAGAATTGGTAGAGGAGATTAAATTAGACAAGAAATTAGTCCGTTCATTGGATTTTCATACGATGGAATCAGGCTTTTTGATTCCTGACTATCTAGGAGAACATCGTTTTTGGGAGGTTGACGGTAGCGGTAAACCTATAAAAAGCAATGGTACAATCCCGAGCGAAACAGCCAATGAAGAAACATCTCGTCCTGCATTAGCACAGGCCTGGAGAAGTTTTATGGATTACAATCCGGATAATGGTGTATTGGCTATGGCTACACAATTAGGAGAATCACTTGAAATCTATAATCTCAAAGACAGTACACACAAGGTATTGTATGGTCCGGCCGGAGAACCCGAGTTTAAAACAGGTAAAGACGGATCTGGCGTTCCGAATGGCATTATGGGATTTAGTGATATCAAAGTAACCAACAAATATATATATGCAGTATTTCAAGGCATTAAGTTTAAAGATAAGTTAGCAGCTTATCAGCGTGGAGAACAACCGGAAGACGGAGGTAGGTTTATCTATGTATTCGATCTTCAAGGAAACCCTGTACAGAAATATACTCTTGATCGAGCTATATATGGTATTGATATAAACGAAGAAACAAATACGATTGTTGCAACCGAAGTAAAAAGTGATGATCCAATCATAGAGTTCAAAATTTAGAGAATAGTAATGAAAGCTTTAAATCTAATCATACTAGTATTATTACCTATCTTCTTTTCCTGCAAAAACGAACAGAAAGAGAAAGAAAAGCATATTGAGCAATTGGTAAATGAATGGCAGGTAAAAGAGATCAAATTGCCTGACAACCTTATTTTCACACGTTATCTGACAGACACCACGGATTTCCGGATTCCGCAGTCCGAATATAAAGTATTAGTATATGTCGATTCAACAGGTTGTACCAGTTGTAAGCTACAACTACATAAATGGAAAGAACAGATCGAATATACCGATTCTGTAGTACTAGAAAAAGTACCTTTCCTTTTCTTCTTCCATTCGAAAGATTATAAAGAAATACGTTATCTGTTAAAACGTGATGGCTTTGACCGTCCTGTCTGCATTGACATGGACAACAGATTAAACAAGTTGAACAAGTTTCCGGCAGATATGACTTTCCAGACATTCTTACTGGATAAAAAGAATAGAGTAGCAATATTAGGAAATCCGGTACATAACATGGCTGTGATAGACCTATACCTGAAACAAATTACGGACAAAGACAATCCCAACAAAAACATACCCAAAACGACCACAGAAATCAATCAGACAGATATTGACTTCGGCACATTCGACAAATCGGAAACGAAAGAAACAACCATAAAGGTTAAAAATACAGGGGATAGTCCCCGCGTGACCGTGGACGTAAGTACCACTTGTGGCCGCACGGCAGCTACCTATAACAAACCATTCGCGAAATCCAGAGAAACCCTTCGGGTGGGAATCAAGATGACACCGAAGGATACTGGCTTCTTCGATGAAGTCGTAACAATTAAGTACAATAGTATTAACAACCAACCCGTCAAGGTCTGAATAAAGGGGAATGTTCGGTGATCGAACGAAAGGGAGTTTGCTGCATCCCGACAAGAATGTACAAGCAAACTCCCGAAGACCCCAAAAAGGAGATGTATCGTGGTAATATAATCGACAAAACAGAATGAATTATTTCATTCGACTATCTGATCCAAATAGAGTAGGCAAAGATAGAAAATAAATAGAATTTTAATTTAATAAGATACTAAGATCATGAAGAAAAAGATCTTTGGAGCAGTTCTTATCACTGCTATGGCTCTTGCAGCCAGCTGGAATTTCAACCAGAGCAAAAATGAAGTCACACTTTCAGATTTAACTCTAGCCAATTTAGAGGCTTTAGCTGATAATGAAGGTGTTGTAATTACTTGTTCGAAAAGTTGTACAGACGGTATTGGAAAATGTTGGTATAGATTTGGAGGTACTTGTCAACGCTCTGTATCAACAGACATATATTGCACTTGCTAAAGTTTAATAACTAAAATTGTGTCAAAAATATCATTCCAAGTTAAATTATATATGGTAAAATAATTTTTGAAGGTTACATATTTTTGGCACAATTATTAAAATGGATAGTAAAATGACAAAAACAACAACATATATTGTAATTGGGGTGATTTGCTTATTATTTTTTTCATGCAATAAGAAAGACAACACTTATCAAGGTAAGGTTTTATCTGTCGAATTGAAAGAAAATGAATTAGATCCATCACATTTATTTAGTAAAGTAGAAATTATACCACTAGAGACAACAGATGAAAGTCTTATAACTTCAATACATCAAATTATTGAATACAATAATAGGTTTTATATATTAGACGATCGTATTTCCGTTTTATTTTGTTTCGATAAAAGTGGTAAATTTTTATACAAAATAGACAAAACAGGGGATGGACCAGAGGAATATAATTTAATCAGTGAAACTATAATAAACCAAAATAAGATCTATATGTTAAGCCCTATGGGGTTTATACATGTTTATGACATTGAAGGTAATTTTGTTGATAAATATCAACTTCCTAGTGGTGGAGGGCATGATATGATCAAATTAGAGAATGATATTATAGCATACTGGACACTCCTTGGAAATCCTTTAGAATATAAAGTCACATTTTATAATCTAATAAACAAACAAGTTGTAGGTGGATTTTGGAAAGATAATGATGATACTTTTATGAGTAATATGTGCATTGAAGTTTTTTATAATTACGATAATAATTATTATTTTTCAACACAATTTTCAAACGAAGTATATCGCTTCAACACAGATACAATAGAATTAGAATATAAATGGGATTTCGGCCATAACAATTTAAATTTAAAGCCGTATATAAAAGACGTAAAAAAAGATCTAAATAATTTCTCAAAACTAACAGATACTATGGAAATACCATATTATTTCTTTCGAAATTTTCAAAATAAAAATTATTATTACACCATACTAAAAAGCTGGCCAATAGACAAATGGAGAAATATTTTTTATCGCAAAAAAGATGGCAAAAGTTATGTTTTTGACACACTTAAAGGAGGTGTAAAAGTAAAAGATGTAAGCATTTTAACAGATACTTATATGATAAGTGTAATTTCACCAGAAGAAATCCAATCCTGCAAAGAAATTATTTCCAATGAGGATTTGAAAAAATACAACAAACTAAAAGATGACAGCAATCTATGCCTATTCAAACTTTACTTTAAATAATATAATTATGAAAATATTATATAGGGATTTTATTTTTATTTTTCTCATGTAATGTGTCTAATAATAAAAAAGAAATCACAAATTTAATAAACGAGTGGAATGAAAAAGAAATTATTTTCCCCACAAATTATATAGATTTTATATCATCGAATAAAGAATTATCAGTCGATTCTTCACTCTCTAATTATAAAATATTAATTTATATAGACTCAATAGGATGTTCAAGTTGTAAACTTCAATTAAATGAATGGAAAATATTTATGAAACAAGTAGATTCCCTGACAAATAATCATGTAAAATTTTTATTCATATTACATCCAAAAGAAATTAGAGAGATCAAAGTACAAGCTAAAATAAATAAATTCAACTACCCTTTGTGTTTTGATAAAAATGATGAACTGAATAAGCTAAATAAATTTCCATCAGACATTGCCTTTCATACATTTTTACTTGACAGGGAGAACAAAGTTATATTATTAGGCAATCCTGTATCAAACCCCCAAATAAAAGAATTGTATATTAATAAAATATTAAACAAAGGAAATATTCAAATAGATAAAACAGAAATCGAAGTTGATAATTTAAATATTGATTTTGGTAAATTCAATTGGAATAAACCTCAAGAAAGAACAATTCACATCAAAAATACAGGTAAGAATAATTTAACAATTTTAGATATTGCTTCATCATGTGGATGTACAGTTCCTGAATATGATCTAAAAACTGTACCTTCTGGTGAAATTATAAATTTAAAAATAACGTTCACGGCAGAACGTCCTGAATATTTTGAGCGAAATGTGATAATACATTGTAACACAAAAGAGTCACCAATTGAAATTAAATTAAAAGGTAATGCTATATAAAACAACTTTTAATTAATACGATCAATTATAACTATTCTTGTAAAAGTTCACTAAAATGATCTAAGGATAATGGATAATGATAAATAAAAAATTAACGGAATAAATATTTATAAATTATTGAGATATGAAAAAAAAAATGTTTCTGACAGTTCTTATTTCTGCTATGACTATTTCAGCCAGCTGGAATTTCAAGCAAAACAACAATGAAATTAAGTTATCTAATTTAGCTTTAGCAAATGTAGAAGCATTAGCTGATAATGAAGGAACTACTACTTCGTGTTCGAATAAATGTAGTGAAGGCGGTGGAAAATGCTGGTATAAATTTTCCGGACATTGCTATTATTCAGCAAATACGAATGTTTCTTGTACCTGTGATAAAGATGGAAATGCATTATAAACTATGCAATGCATTTTATCAAACTCATAAGGTAGGCTAACAAGTTTATTAAGTTTCAAAGAATAACGTATCTAAAAATGATTCTGAATAGAGATACGAATAAAAATTTAGAAAAAGGGCTGTCTTGCATGTTGAAGACAGCCCATGATATTTTCGTATTCAAAAAACATTATTAATCAAATGAAAATACGAGCATGCATACATAACTTGATCAATAAAGCAATCAATATACTCTTTTGGTTATGTATAATTGTTACTTTTTGGTTTGTTCTGCAGGTATTTGTGTTTACCTACTTTAAAATTCCCAGTAATTCTATGGAAACAGAATTGGCGATCGGTGACAATATATTAGTTTGGAAACCTACTATTGGTCCACGTATATTCAACCTGTTTGCTTCCATGCGAAATGAGCAAACAGATATTTACCGCATTCCAGGGATCAAAAAGATTCAACGAAATGATATTCTCGTATTTAACTTTCCACACCCTAACAGTTGGGATAAAATTGAAATGCACATCCTAAAATATTACATCAAACGATGTGTTGGATTACCGGGTGATACTTTATCCATCCAAAACGGATTCTATCATATAGAAGGAATAGAAACTGATTTAGGGTATCCTGAATCACAAAATAAAATCGCTACAACAGAACAGTTTGAAGATGGTATATTTCATTGTTTTCCGTTCGACAGTATTATAGGCTGGAATATCAAAAATTTCGGACCACTCTATATACCGGCAAAAGGCGATTCCATCATATTGAATCGGACAAACTGCCGGTTATATAAGAAGCTGGTCGAATGGGAACAACAAGGAAGCCTCCAATACAAGGACTCGACAGCTTTTCTTAACGGGACCCCAATCAACAAGTATCGTTTTCAGAAAAATTATTATTTTATGGCAGGTGATAATGGATTAAATTCGCAGGATTCACGTTATTGGGGATTACTGCCCGAAGAATATATTGTTGGAAAAGCCTGGATTATTTGGAAATCAATCGATCCGTATACAAACAAATTCAGGTGGGAACGTTTTTTAAAAGTCATTCATTAAATCTAAGGCCATGAAAAGTATATTCATATCAAGAATAAACATATTATTAGCTATCTTCCTAATGGCTTGCAATTCACAGAATGATAAAAAACTGGAGCAAGCTCTTGAGCGTGCTAAAGAAAACCGGCAGGAGCTTGAAAAAGTACTCGACCATTATAAAAAGGATTCTACAAAACTAGCTGCAGCTCGTTTCTTAATCGAGAATATGCCCTATCATTTCACACAGGAACAATACTATACTTCTCCCAGAAAAGAAAAGTATCGACCAGACATCACTCTTTTTGACGGGTTCCAATCTGTCAAAAGACATTGTGATTCATTGACCAATAGAGGATACAGAATAGAAACACATCACAAATACGATATATCGAAACTTAACAGTAGTTTCCTAATAGACAATATAGAACTGGCCTTTGCCGTCTGGAAAAAACCTTGGGCAAAAAACGTTTCATTTACAGACTTTTGCAGATATATTCTTCCTTACCGAGCACAATACGAAGAGGTCTCAAATCTAAGGAAAGAGTTTATGGAACGTTTTCTCCCCTTATTGGATTCTGCGGATGTAAAAACTCCCCTGGAAGCTTGTATAGTGCTACGCAATGAAATAGAGAAGATGGTCAGATATGAAGATACGGGACTCAGCTTATACCCAACTATCAGTGAAACATATCGCTCCGGTATTGGGACCTGTGAAGGTTTATGTAATTTTATAGCATATGCTATGCGATCCGCTGGCATCCCCGTTATCATAGATCAGACAACCTGGGTAAAAATGGACCGTGGGCATTGTTGGTGTGCCGTGCTGGATAACGGACACTTTCTTAGCTTTGGAGAAAATTTGGCACCGGGAGTTCATGCCCGATTATTTTCTGAAACACGTACTCTAAGACCTGCCAAAGTATATCGGCTACAGTTTGAGCCGAATTTAACAGAAGATTATGGAAAAAATGACGATGGCTATGCTGTTTCTTTCAAAAATCCATTGATACAAGATGTTACAACTGAATATCTTGATAAGCCGACCACCATAAAGGTTACTATCGATATGGATATAAAAGAAAACAAACGTAGTAATCAGGTTTACTTATGTAATTTTAATTATAATAAATGGACTGATATTGCTCTCGGATACAGAAAAGATTCGATCTGTTATTTTAATGATGTTGTCGGAGATAATATATTCATGGTTGCAGATGTTCCGGACGGAAACTCCCTACGTTTCATAACAGCACCATTTTATGTCAGTACAGAAGGGGAAATACATAAATTCATCCCTGATATACAAAATAAAAGTTCTTATACAATACACAAACGTCCGGAAGGATACAAGGAACAGCATACATTATCTTACTGGGATACACAACGCAAAAAATTTACCCCTATCGAGTATGTATCAGAGACCGACACGACATTATTTTATAACAATATTCCGGGAAACGCATTATTGTGGTTGTATATACCCATACATATGTATAATCAACGTGCATTCTTTCTGGAAAATGATAGTATGAGAGTATATTAATGATATGTGGAAACCTGTAAAACAGTCGATCTATGAAATACAGACAGTATATAAGTTATTCACTGCTCGCTATCAGCGTTTTTTTTCTGCTGTGCACCGTTTTTGCCACGGATATCAGCCTGGTAAACGGGTTAGTCACGGGGAAAGTACACTGGTTTCATCTGTCGATGTTATTTCTGGCGACATGTAGCCTGCTGGCTGCCGTGCTGACAAGACCGGCGAAACAGTTTGCTTTTTCAAAGGCAGACGGATTAGTGCTTGTTTTGGCAGCTATCGTTGCGCTCACTTATAACTGGCAACTGAATCCGGAACCGGAGAAAATGTTGT